>Ga0164315_10001477_pt1 | contig 17664 bp, 19 predicted proteins | sample GuaBasSedimGuay6_FD_113737 | JGI IMG/M metagenome (GOLD analysis project Ga0164315, IMG submission 113737) | Subseafloor sediment microbial communities from Guaymas Basin, Gulf of California, Mexico - Guay6, Core 4569-2, 0-3 cm | ecosystem: Environmental > Aquatic > Marine > Hydrothermal vents...
AAACAACTTGACTTGCGTGAATGCTTTTGGGTTATCTTAATGACAAATGCCAATCGTATTATTGCTATTTCAGAAGTTGCCACAGGAACAAGTAAAGGAGTGCAACCTAATCCGAAATATATCTTTCAGTTAGCACTTTTAACAAATGCTAGTGCCATAATTGTTGCGCACTCACATCCTAGTGGAAATTTGAATATTTCTGTAAGTGATATCAAGGAAACGAGAAAGATATCTCGAATTGCAAAAGAAATGGATATTACCCTACTCGACCACATCATCATTACATCTGAATCTTTCGTTTCACTGACTCAAGAAAATAAGTTGTAACGAAACTTTATTCCCTTTTACCCTTAACCTATTTATGCCCAAAACACCCATCACCTACTATGGCGGTAAGCTTAATTTATTAAAAGAAATTTTACCTCTCATTCCTAAGCATCGAATCTATACAGAATCCTTTTTTGGAGGTGGTGCAGTATTCTTCGCTAAAGAAAAAGTAGAATCAGAAATCATTAACGATACTAACAATATGGTGGTAAATTTCTTTGAGGTGGTTAAAACAGATTTTGACCGCCTGAAGCTGAAAATTGAAATGACTCTGTTCTCACGAGCTAGTTATAGTGTTGCTAATATGATTTACAAAATGCCACACCTGTTTGATAAAATTCAACAAGCTTGGTCATTCTATGTTGCAACCAATATGGGATTCTCTTGCCAAATAGGCTCGTGGGGCTATGACAAGTATGGTAAACGAGTAAAGGCTTTTCAAAATAAGAAACTACTTTTTAACCAAGAGATGTTTGAGCGATTAGAAAATGCTCAGATTGAAAATAATGATGCTTGCAAAGTCATTCAAAGCCGAGATATGGAAGATGCATTTCATTATGTTGATCCTCCATACATTGATTCTAATCAAGGGCATTATGGAGGATATACAGAAAGTAATTACAAGCTATTGCTTGATACCTTATCTAATGTCAAAGGGAAATTCCTTTTGAGTTCCTATCCTTCAGAAATTCTTACTCAATACGCCAAGAAAAATGGCTGGTATACTTTAGTCTTTGACAAACCACTCTCAGCAAAAAAAGCAGTGAAGGGAAAATTAAGAGACCGAAAGATAGAAGTCTTGACGGCTAACTACTCGCTAGGAGCGAGTGCCAAGTAAAAAAAATAATTCAATAATCTGGTCTACTAAAAATAGGCTTTAAAAAAAGATACCCGCTTTCTCGGGTAAAAATTATGAAAAAAGTAATTGAAAAAACTGTCAATCTTGATTTGGTTGGCGTAAACGGAAATGCCTTTATGATTATGGGCGTGTTCCAACGACAAGCCAAACGTGAAGGCTGGAGTAAAGATGAAATTGATGCTGTACTCAAAGAAGCTAAAAGTGGAAATTATGACCACTTACTTGCAACGATTATCAATCACTGTGAGGTAATAGACGATGAATTTAATACCGAAAGTTATGACCATTAAACAGCTAAAATTCATTCTTCATTTTTTAAAACAACATCAAGCTGTTTTAGAAAAAAAAGTTTTGCAGGAACTCCATGGAATGTTTAAAAATTTCTTTTCACGAAAAGAATTGATTGAAATTTTAGAACACTCCTGTTTCGACCAAGATTTAGAAAAACATCGTATTGATACTTTAGAAAATTCTGACTTGTTAGAATTAATAGGTGATGATTATTTTCTGCTTTCCTATCTCATTGATAAAATAGAAAGTAACATAACTGCATCGCCTACTTTATCTCAAAAAGAAATTGAACCATTTTTTGAAAGAATAGGGTTGGAGTTACATTACCTGTTTAGTAAACCTGTAGACAAGTGGGATGAATATGATAGCAGTAATTACTATTCTTTGCTTTTCAAACACGGAAAAACTAAACGTGTATTTGCCATTTTCACCTCTGATGTCGAGGAGAAAGACAAGTACGTAGTAACTACAAAACCTTCCTTCTTTTTTGATACTGAAGATGAAGCAAAAATCGAACTGAAACACATCCTTAAAAAGAATAAATTCAAAAAGGATGACCTAAAGATTATGTCTTTATGGCAAATAACCTAGGCCTACCGATAGGTGGTAGCAAATAAACAATTTAATATTAATCAGTACCAACTCGGTACAAAAACTCAGAAACTATGGAAACAAACAAGAAACCACTGATGAAACATTTCTCAGCAGTTTTAAGAAAGCGTGCATTATCAACAGTAGACCTCAATGAGGCTATTAATCCGCAAATCCTGAAATTCTTTACTCGTAAAGATCTTATTGGGATTATTGCAGATAAGCACGATGGAACAATTCCTAAAGAGCATAATCTTGTGGAATTAGAGAACAAAGAACTTCTTACCATTATTGGTGATGATATGTATATCATTTCATATATCACTAAAAAGTGGTGTGAAGAAACCCGGATGAAAAAAGCACTTTTAGAAAGTGTTGCGCAAAGTAAGTCTCAAAAACCAAGTGATAAAAAACCTATTCCAACTGGAAAAGGGAAAAAATAAGGTTATGGAGGACAACTATTTAGATTTGTTTGATAACAAACAAAAAGCAATAGACCATGCCTTGTGGCTGAACTTCAAGTATCGAATTGCCAATATTACATTTGGTGTAATACACGGCCCCGATAATAATTGGGCGGTACTTGAAGAGGCTACTTCACTGGAAATGGAAATGCCTTTTTTGGATATACTTCCAAAAGACATGTCTCATCTGTCTTATGATAAGATCAGGCATATTAGAATGGATAGGGAACCTCTACCACATTGGGAAGAAATCATAGGAATGGTATCAACCATAGACGGAGAAATACTTCGGTATTTGCTTCACGCTAAGATTCCACTTGAAAAGTTAATTCGTTTTGAATTGGCTGGCAGAGGATTTGATAAGAACCATCGCTGGTGTGGCTTTGATAAAGCCAATGAAATTTGGCTCAAATAATTAAAAACTAAAAAACGCTTCATCTTATAGATAGGCGTTTTTATTCTCTAATGATTTAGAGCCCTGAAGCCCAATATGAATACCTTAAATACTTCACAATTATATACAAGCCCATCAGAACTACAACAACTTTTTGAAAGCTACATCGCCGATTGTCAGTACAGTAAACACTTGCGCCCACAAACCATAAAAGGCTATCGAGAAGTCTTTAGTGTGTTTCAAAAATTGCTTCCTAATATAAAAGAAGTAGATGACTTACATCCACACTTAATGAATGAGTTTTTTAAGCGTTTAAGTACACGAGAACGTATTGTAGGGAGAGATACTATTAAGATTGGTGTAAAACCCTCTACCATTAAAACGTACTACAACAAACTCATAGCTTTTTTTAGATGGTTAGAAACCTATGGTCATATTGAACAAGGTATTTTAACAAACCATATCATCAAGCCACCTGCTCCAATCTATGACGATGAGAAAGCATTATCGGACTTAGAAGTCTCAAAAATAATTTCTTCTATTGCATTACATTGTATGGACAATCCTTTTATGCATAAACGAGATATTTTAATAGTGACACTTCTTCTCTATACAGGCATACGTAAAGGGGAATTGTTGTCACTTCGAGTTCAAGATATCGATTTTGAAAAACGAACCTTATTCATTAATGGAAAAACATCTAAGTCTAAAAAAAGTAGATTCATTCCATTGCACTTTACACTCATCACACATTTAAAAGTATATTTAAAAGAGCGACAACAAAGAAAATCACAATGTGATGCGCTTATTATTTCGAGTAAAAATGATACGGCATTTACCGAATATGGATTAAAACATTGGGTTAATAAATACATCAAACTCTCAGGTATTAAATTTCACATCCATCGTTTTCGTCATACTTTTGCCTGTAGTCTTGCAAAAGAGAATGCAGATCTTATGAGTATAATGAATGTGATGGGACATTCAACTACTCAAATGACTGAACGTTACCTGCGTTCCATTACATCTGAGCATTCAAGACCTTTTATTGAGAAAATATCTTTTTAGGTTATACTACAGAAGTCGATACATTTATTAGTTCACCATTTTTACAAATAAAAATGGTATTAACCTTTGTATATGTATCGCTAAAACCAAGAAGAAAACTCATCAGAAAAGTATAGAGAGGTGACCCATAAAAAATCCTTTAAAATATTGATTTTCTTGGGGTAATTTTTTAATAGATAAACAATCTAGATTAAAAATGCTATATTGTAATAAGTAACTTTATACAATATGAACATATCATTTATAGAACTTAAAAATTTTAGAAAATTACAATGCTGTAAGATCGAGTTTTCTAATCAAGAGACAGTCTTTGTTGGATCTAATAATAGTGGGAAAACTTCTGCAATGGATGCTCTTATACTTTTTCTAAGAGATAAAAAGGATTTTAAAACTCAAGACATTACTCTATCAAACTGGAAAGAATTAAATAACATTGGAGAGCAATGGGGGAAGGGAGTATTTGATGATGATGATTTAGAAAATATTGAGGAATTATTTCCGCAATTAGATTTATGGATAAAGGTGGAGGATAATGAAATTCATTATGTTAAACATCTAATTCCGACACTTGGATGGACTGGAGGTCTTTTAGGTATTCGTTTAAGGTTATCTGTTAATGATCTTGAAGAATTACGTAGTGATTTTAGTGAAGCTTATTCTAATGCAAAAAAAATAAGTGGTAAGTCTAGTGTGAAATTATGGCCTTCTTCCTTATGGGAATTCTTGGATAAAAAAACACATACTTACTTATCGGTAAAATCATACATACTTGATCCTTCAAAAATTTCAAACCCAAAAGAAGTATCACCTCAAAAATTACCCGTTGGATCAATTGCTCTGGAGGCATCTAATGCGCTCGCAGGTCTTATTAGGGTAGATATTATAAATGCACAACGTGGGTTTACAGATTCTAATGATGAAAATACTAATAAGCGAAATTTAACCTCTCAGTTAAAAGATTATTACGAAGTTCATTTGGATCCTTCTAAGCAACCTAGCGAATCAGATATTTTAGCTTTAGAAGCTATTGAGATTGCAAAGAATAGTTTAGATGATAAATTAAAAGAGAGTTTTAAAAAACCACTAGGAGAACTAGAGGATTTGAATTATCCAGGATTTGGAAATCCAAATATTTCATTATCTGCAAAAATTAGTGCAATTAACGGTCTGGATCATGATTCTGCTGTACGGTTTGAATTACAGAAAATAGGAAAAGACCAACCACTTTCTTTACCAGAAAGTTATAACGGATTAGGTTATCAAAATTTAATATCAATGGTGTTTAGGTTAATTCGTTTTCGAGATGCTTGGATGCAAACAGGAAAAAAATCTGAAGATGAAGTATTCGAACCCTTACATCTTGTTTTAATTGAAGAACCCGAAGCTCATTTACACGCTCAGGCTCAACAAGTATTTATAAAAAAAGCATATGAAATATTAAGGTTTAATGAAAATTTGGGAGATAAAAAAGAGTTCTCAACTCAGTTAGCTATTAGTACTCATTCAAGCCATATTGCATATGAAGTTGATTTTAAATCATTAAGGTATTTTAAACGAATTCTAGGCACCGCGAAAAGTGTCCCAACCTCTAGTGTTGTGAATTTATCAGAAACTTTTGGTGCAGACGAAAGAACTTCAAAATTTGTTGCTAGATATTTAAAAATAACTCATTGTGATTTATTTTTTGCAGACGCTGTTGTAATTGTTGAAGGTTCAGCTGAGCGTATGCTCGTACCTTATTTTATTGAAAACCATCTTAAAGAAATTTCTTCAAAATATATTTCCATCCTAGAAATTGGTGGAAGCCACGCTCATACAATTAGACCCCTCATTGAGGACTTAGAAATAATCACCTTAATTATAACTGACTTAGATTCTTCATTAGATAAAAAGTCCGTTCAAGCCGAACTTGGAAAGAAATTAAAAACAACGAACAATACTCTTAAAAAATGGCATCCTAAAATTGATGATATTGATCTTTTATTAAAACTAGAAGATTCTAAGAAAATTACAGATGGTGGTCTTGTGCGGGTTGCATATCAAACAGGCATAGAAATACCTAAAGAGTCTTATGACAAAGAGGCATATACTATATACCCTTATACTTTTGAAGATGCATTAGCCTTTACTAATTTAGAATTATTCAAAAAAGAACTCTTAGAGACAAAATTTTCCAAGAAAATATATTTAGAATTAAATGCAGATAAATCCTTAAACGAAGTAGCTAAAGAACTGTTCAAATACTTACGGAATACAGGAGATGTCAAAGCTCAATTTGCATTAGATATTTTATTTGTGGAAGATCCGGCAAAAATTAATGTTCCACAATATATTGTAGATGGTTTTGAATGGCTAAAATTAAGGTTAGAGCCACTAAAAAAATAATTATATGTCTGATACTAATAATATTGATGACCACGTAGATAAGGAAATTGTTGACGCGTTAGATTTAGATAACCCTAAAAGCTTTTTTCTTTTTGCGGGTGCTGGTTCTGGAAAGACAAGAACTCTTGTTAATGTTCTAAGAGAAATAAAAGATAGCTTTGGAAAGCGACTTAAATTACAGAGCAAACAAGTTGCTGTTATTACCTATACAAATAATGCTTGTGATGAAATAAAACATAGACTTGGGGATCATAGTTTATTTTATGTTTCTACTATTCATAGTTATGCTTGGGAAATTATTAGACACTATCCAGTAGATATTAAGGAGTGGGTAAGACAAGATCTACTAACAAGTATTGTTGAGTTAAAAGAAAAAGAATTAAAAGGTAGAGCAGGTGCCGCTAGTGAAACGAGAAAAAGGAAAATAATAAGTAAGACAGACAAGTTAGAGAATCTTGATAATATTAAAAGATTTACGTACAACCCTAATGGTGATAACTTAGAAAGGCATTCACTTAATCACAGTGAAGTTATTGCTGTTTTAGCTAATTTTCTTTTAACAAAACCATTATTGCAATCTATTTTGGTTAACTCTTTTCCAATTCTACTTATTGACGAGAGTCAAGATACATTTGGTTCTTTGGTTGATGCGTTTATATCTGTACAACAAAATAATAAAGAAAAATTTTCATTAGGCTTGATCGGAGATACAATGCAAAGAATTTATCCAAACGGTAAGGATGGTTTAGATAAAAATTTGCCTGAAGATTGGTTAACCCCTCAGAAAAAAATGAATCATCGTTCTGGTGAAAACATTGTCAATTTGATTAATAAAATTCGTAGCGATGTTGATGGTCAAATTCAGATACCTAGAAATGATCGAGACAAGGGTATAGTAAAAATGTTTTTAATACATAATGAAGCAGATACCTCAGAGGCAGAAAAACAGGTTACCAAGGAAATGCAGAAAATTTCTAATGATGATTTATGGGAGCTAGACTCTGGAGGTTACAAAACATTAATTATTGAACATAAAATGGCAGCCCGAAGGGATGGATTTATAAATTTATTTGAACCTTTGTATGCTGTAAAAAAATTAAAGACTGGTTTATTGGATGGAACACTTCCAGAACTCAGAATCTTAACACAGCAAATCCTTCCTTTTATACTTGGGAAAAAGTCAGGTGATGAGTTCTTGGTTTCACAGATAGTTAAAAAATATTCCCCATTATTAGATAAAGAATACCTACTTAGTTCTGAAAATCAGATTGAGAAGATTGCAGAGGCAGATATTGCTACTCAGAAGCTGTATAATTTATGGGAAAAAGAAGAGCCAAATATTTTGACCGTTCTAAGGAAGGTAGAAGAATTAAATATTTTTAATCTTTCAGATGATTTAAAAATCATTATTTCAGAAAATTTTATGGATGATGATAAGACTACAAGTGCCTTACGACTCAGTTTTAATGCTTCTTTCTCAGAGGTAGAAAAATATAAAAACTATATATTAGGAGACTCAAAATTTGAAACACATCAGGGAGTAAAGGGGTTAGAGTACCCAAGAGTTATGGTAATTATTAGTGATGAAGAAGCAGGTGGATTTTTATTTAGTTATGATAGGTTATTAGGCGCAAAATCACCTACAGATGCTGATATTAGAAATGAAAATGCAGGTAATGAAACGTCTATTGATAGAACAAAGCGTTTATTTTATGTTGCTTGCAGTAGAGCCGAAAAAAACCTAGCTATTGTTGTTTACACCAGTGAAAAAGATCAGATTAGAAAAACAGTCGTAGATAATAGTTGGTTTAAAGATTCTGATATTATTGATCTCACACTAATGTAATTTTATTACTGAAAATTTATAATATTAATCTATTCTTTTCTCATACACTAGAGGTGTATGAATAAAACAAATCAAATTAATAATTACTTCCAAGTTTACTTACAAGAAGCAGAATGTGCCAAGTGTCTCAGTAAAAAGACTCTAGTAGGCTACAGTGAGGTCATACAGACCTTTTTAAACATAATGCCAGAGCTGTCTTTATTACAAAACCTATCACCAAACATCACCGTTGAATTCTATAAAAGACTTCACAGAAGAGCCCATTCAGAAAATAGAGAAATAAAAACTTCAACAATTTATACCTATCATTCAAAACTAAATGTATTCTTTGGTTGGTTGGAACATCAGGGATATATTCAAAAGGAAGTCTATATAATCAAGTACCAAAACCAAAACAACCAACATACAACGATATAAAAACTATATCTGAAAATCAGATTGAGAAAATTATAGCGACAATATCACTTGAAGCTCTTAATAATCATTTCTTAAGAACAAGAGATATGACAATTCTATATGTTTTCCTCTATACAGGGGTTCGTAGAGGAGAACTCTTAGGTCTAAGAATTCAAGACATCGATTTAGAAAATGAATCGATCTACATAAGAGCGCAAACTTCAAAATCAAAGAAGGGAAGAAGAATCCCAATAAATCCAATCTTACTAATGTCTCTTAAGAAATATCTTGAGCTCTTATTTAAAAGAAAGTCACGTTGTGGCTATCTTTTTGTATCAAGTAAACAAGACACCGCCTTAACTACTCACGGACTAAAAAATTTAATGAATAAATACAGAAGATTATCGGGGGTTAAATTCTCAGCACATCAGTTACGTCAGACCTTTGCGTGTGCACTTGCGAAACAGAATGCTGACATAATGAGCATTAAATGTGCACTAGGTCATTCTAGTATTACAATGACAGAACGATATCTACGTTCAATAGGATCTGAGAACACACGTGTGTTTATCAACAAGCTTTCTTTTTGATGTATGAATAAGTATTGCATTAAAAGTAAACTGTAGTATTATATAAATATAAACGCTTCGGCCAGCACTTCGGTGTCCGCCAAAGTTTTGAATTCTTTATTAAACGGATACATTTTTACCCCACTTTATATAAATATCCCTTCGTCTATAATAGATAGTAGGATATTTGTTAATTTAAATATTCTTTTAGTGTATAATGATAGAGACATATCTATTTAATACAAATAGATTGTCGATACTATTACTTAACTAAACAAATTGTATATGTATCGCTATTACAGAAGAATATAGAGAGAGGTGGTCGCTAAAAAAGGCTTGTAAAAATACTTAAAAACCCCTAAAACCCTTATAATATAACAAAATACGGGAGTTTAGCATGGGTCGGATTCCTTGCACTGAGGAGGTGGCAGGTTCAAGTCCTGTCGGGTCCACTAATTCCCCTTATAGAATACCAATAATTTGGATTTTTGAAGCGAAAAAAAAGTCTTCTGCGACCACATCTTGAAAAAAGGTGTCCGCAGACAACACAAAAATCTTCTTGTAATAGCGATCAACATATAGCTACATATTTATATGAATATCGAATTATTACTGGAGGATTTTTGTCATTATGGAACTTACATTCGAGGGGTGTCTAAAAACACGATAAGACGCTACCGACAGAACATTACACATTACGCCACAGCATCTAAAATTAGCCTTGTAAGCGAAGTAACAGAGAAAAACGTACAAACGTTCTTTCTCAATGGAAGAGTCCATAAAAACTGGAAAGCAACAACATACCGAACCTACTATATGACCCTTTTAGTGTTCTTTCGTTGGTGCGTTAAAAACGGACATTTAGAAAAGAATTATGCTGAGGATTTAGAATTACCAAAAACAGAAAAGACATTGCCAAGTAAACTTAAAAAACAAGACGCACTTAAATTATTGGAGGTCGCATACAATTATCCATATTCGCACAAGTACCTTAAATATAGAAACCACGCTCTCTTTTCAATGTTTCTGTTTGCTGGACTTCGCAAAAGCGAACTACTGAATTTAAAACTCACCGATGTCGATTTAGAAAACCTAACCATTTTTGTGCGACTTGGAAAAGGGAACAAAGACCGTATTATCCCTATGAGTTATACCTTGGCTCAAAGTCTAAATCGCTACTTGGTAGAGCGAAAAAAACAGCACAAAACTTGTCCTGAATTTTTTACATCTTCCAATCGAAATATGGGGTTTACCTCCTCTGGTTTAAAACGTTTAGTAGGTCAATTAAAAAAAGCCTCTGGACTTTCATTTACCATTCATAAATTACGCCACACCTTTGCTACCCTAATGCTTGAAGGTGGCTGTGATATTTTTAGTCTTTCCAAAATGATGGGACACAGCGATATTAAAACTACCACCATATATCTTTCAGCAACAGCAGAACACCTACGCTCCCAGATAACTAAACATCCTCTTAATAGTTCTCATTAACTAATCATACATTTTCAATTGGACTACCACTACTCTTAAATGAAGTGATAGATTTAAGAGATGCTCTACAAACAAACAACACAAACTCCTAATGTACTGTTTGATGTTCACCTTAAAACACTCTCAAAGAGTGAACTTACTGTCCTACTGACTATTATTCGTAAAACAGTTGGTATGGTTGATCCTTTAAATACGAAACAGAGGTTGGAGCGAGCTTGGATATCACAGCGTTTGTTTTCAATCTGTACTGGACTTTCAGGACGTGCAGTATCATACGCTATTGATTCTCTTGTTAAGCGTCATTTAATTACAGTAACTAATAAGCAAAGACATCATTTAAAAACAAAAGCCTCTCGTAGAGGTGTTTTTAAACTGTATTATTCAAGTAGTTTACTACTTGAAAAGAGCCAAGAAAAAAGAAAAAGCAGTGAACTTACTTGTCATAATCCTGTTACTAAAGGTCACACAATTAAACTAACAGACATTAAACTATTATGTGAAAAAAAGTCACAAGGAATTAAAAAGATTCAAAAATTGAGTGATAGGGAGCGTATTCTGCAAATCTTACAATAACAAAAAAGCCTTGTAATGAGTGAAATAAAATTAAGTAATATCATAATATCACCTCTTATTAACACCTACTCCACAAATATCAGAGTAACCCGAAAAAATATATGTATGATATACATATTCATCTCACTACCATCTTATATGTAATCTATATTAAAATGTAAAAAGGCATTGCAGTATTTAGTAATCGCATTGTCTTTAACACATTATGAGAAAATCACCTTATCAATCTTTTTCAAAATATCGCGAACGTCATCATTTAAAACTCAATGACGTTGCATTTCTACTAGAAATGGATCAAGGTAACTTATCTCGCTTTGAAGCTGGAAAAAATTCCAATCCCAAAGCATTATTAGGTTATCACGTATTATTCGATTTGTCAATAGGCAATGATCTTTTAAAAGATGTTATCCACAGCAGTAAAGAAATTGTTCATCGTTGTTTCAATCTCTTAGAGATCTTAAAAGATAAACCAAAAACAATAAAAAATCAACTCAGAGCCAAAGGTGTTGATGAAATCATTAACAGATTAACGGCAATAGATGAAGACTGTGAAGACAACTAATCCTGCCGTTTTAGCACTCTATCCTAACGCTATGGGAGTCTGTTATGCGGTGTTTAATTCTCCTAAAGACTTGGTCGATTATGGAATTGAATATGTGCGACCTGTAAATACTCAAAAATCACTACGTAAAGTTGAACAATATCTTGATTTCTATAACCCTGATATTCTACTGCTCAGAGGGATTTCAAAACAACGAGCTAAACATAGCAAACGCACCAAAAAGCTAATTGATCTTATTTGCGAAATCGCAAAAAGAAAAGGTCTTCAAGTGCATCAATACAACAGAAATCAAATTCAAAATATCTTTAGTCAGTTTAAAGCCCATTCCAAATACCAGATTTCAAAAAAGATTACCGAGTGGTTTCCTGAGTTGGAATCACTAGAATTACCTATACGAAAGCGCTGGATGAGTGAAAATCACCGAACTGGAATTTTTGATGCTATTGCTATTTCATTAGTTCACTTTTATATGAATGAGTAGTTTTTAAAACCCTTTCTTGATGGAGGGGTTTTGCAATTTTCAGGTGCCTGAAATTGTTAGAAATACACTTAGATGGTTAGATGAAAAAGGTAAAGCAAAAATATGGGACTATAAAAGAAACTTCTTTACAAAAGTATAGCCTACAAGAAAAAATTCCAGAGCATATTCGCATAGAACAGGTTCGACAACAAGAAATTAAAAAATAAATTCAAAGAGATAACTGGTTATAGTTGTCTATTTTAGTTTAAGAGCTAACGCTTTTAATGTTAATTTTAGATTAAATCTTTATATTCTTATAAATGATCTTGTAATATTCTATAATCTAGATTTGTTAACCAAAATTCATATTTTTCTGAATATGTATTTACTTCAATGAGCCTTTTACCTGATAACATTTTTAGCCCTTTTGGAAGACCAAATATTATAATACAAAGCCCAATGCCATAAATTATATTTCCAACCTTATTTACTGATTTAATTTTATTTTTTTGAATAATTATTGAACTTCCAAACATTGTTTTTACTGTTATTGTATCATCACTGATGAAAACCCTTCCATTGTTTAAACTTGCTGACATAGATTTATTATTTATATGCAATTATAAGCATATTTATTAAATACAACATATGCGTTGTGCGAATATTAAAGATAAATCACCCTCTTTGTAGTTCAAATGGAGATTGACAAAGACATAGAATTAAAAAATCTTGGATCAAGAATTAAAAAAATAAGAGTAGATAAGGGTCTAACTCAATTTGAACTTGCATCAAGAATTAATAAAGATCAACAAAGTATTCAAAGACTTGAAGTAGGTAATATAAATCCAAGTTATATCTATTTATTAGAGGTAAGTAATGGTTTAGAAATTGAGTTGAAAGAAATTATACAATGTTAGTCAAATGATATTATAGGAGTTAATCTCAAAAAATCCTTAATATCTTAAAAAATTAACTTTTACGGTTTCCGTTTTCAGAAAGTTTAAAAAAGAATTAGATTTATCATTAAATTTTGTGATAAATGATCTACAATTATTTTTTAAAATATTATTTGGAAGTTACAGATGAGAAAAGTGAATCCCATTTTTCTCATTTTGAAAAATTATCTGATGTTATAATCTCTTTGTTTATAAACAGAATAGAACAAAAAAAGATTAATTTCAAAAATGAACGATTATATTTCATAAACCTAATAGCACAAAAATTTCTTCTCCATGTATTCTCTATCAAAAAATTAGTAGAAGGGATTGAACTTGAATCAAAGAGTAAAGGTTTTATAACATCTACTACTGACCCTTTTTCTGTTCATTCACTTACTAGAGTTCTAATTGAATCATACTTAGTCCAAAATTACCTCTCCAATAGATTGGAGGATGAAGATATATTGGATGGTAGATTTGATATTTGGATGAGATACGGATTAAGGCACCGAGGAATAAAACCTGAAACCAAAGAAGAACATAAAGTTACAGAAGCTGATAAAAACAGTATTGAAATTTTAGAGGAAAATATAAAAAAACGAAAATTTTTCTTAGAACTCTCAGAAACTAAAAAAGAAACTTTCTTAAAACAAATTAATAAAAGATGGAAATTTATTTTTGATGGAGAAGATTTTCGTCCAGTAAGTTGGAAAGAGTTAATAAAACTTACAGGAATTAAGGAAGGAACAAATAATAATGTTTATAATTTTCTGTCTTGGCATTCTCATTCAGGAAGTATTTCAATCTTGCAACTTAAAAATATGTGGGATGAGGATTTTGATAAAGTATCGATAAAAGTATCGATTAATAAAATAAACATGTTCATTGGATTTTTAGTATCAGATATAGTTTATTCAGATGAAGAGTTTAAAAATTCATTTAATAAACTTAGTCATGATTTAAAGGATGTAGTAAATTTTTATAACATATCTAATAGAGGTGAGAAATATTGTATTTAATAAGAAATATGTTAATTAATAATCTAATTCATTAATCAAGAATACATTTAAAAAGTTAATTTTGAAATACTATTATTTTTATTATGGGATTTTCTAAAAAAATAAAAGAAGATATATTTGTTAAAAGTGCTAGGCATTGTTGTGTTTGTAATAAAAGCACTGGCCTTAATATTGAGGTACATCATATAATACCAAAAAAACAAAATGGTGAAGATAGTTTTGATAACGCAATAGCTTTGTGCTTTGATTGTCATGCAGATGCTGGACATTATTTTGCGGGTCATCCAAAAGGATCTAAACTTTCTCCTGAGGAGCTCATTAAACATAAGGAATCTTGGTTTAATAGAGTAGAAAATAATCAAATACAAGAACCTCCAAAAGAAATCATCGAATTCATAATCAATAGTAAGGGTTTTAATAATGTATTTAAACCAAGTTTCATAAAAGAAAAAACTACATTTATTAATAAAAAAAGTATGCTAAGAGTCTTTGAATTAACTGGAGAAGACCCAATAGAATTTGTAAAGAAAAGAAAAAAAGAAAACAAAAGGAACAATCCATTTTATTTACCTGGACTTAATAATGTTGAAACTTATGATGAATATTTGAATTACTTAAGTAGTGATAGGTTTAAGTCAGAAGACGAATTAAAAAACACAGATTGTCAACATATTACTTTTCATTATGGAGATGTTAGATTTGGGGAATATAAAGAATTTAATCTCAGTAATTGTGTTTTAGATTTATCAATTAAGAATACTAGTTCCCGAGTTTTAGAGGATTTCAAAATATATCTAACATTTAGCAATGTTTTAAAAGTAGATTCGGTTAATAAGCAGAGGGAAGCACTTGATATGTCTAAATACAAATATAACATTTGGTTTGATAAAAAATTCAAAGGAGAATTTAAACCTAGACAAAATGCATTAGTTCAAAATGATTCGGTTAAAATTGATTCAATTTGTTTTCGAACAAAACATTCTACTAAATTAGTTGTAATGAATTGGGAATTATTTGCAAGAGATATACATACTAAGGGTGAAATAAAATTTCAAATTAATCCCCAATTTGAAGAAGAAAATCGTAATAAATATGTAGAAACCAATGATGTTAAAGATCCATCGATTCGAATATTACCTAAAATCGATTTTGATTAAAACAGAATCTAATAATTTTCAGCCCTTCTTAAAAAATCGAAAATATTATCAAAATGTAAAATTTTAATATACTTTCTCTTTAATTAATATGTTTTATCATTAAAATCATTTCTCCTACCAGAAATCACTATATGATTTAGTCTTGATTTATCTTAGGTTAGAAACTCCTAAGGAAGGTTTATTCGAGGATTTTTATATTTGTCTAATATCAATTTAATAACTTAAAATTACCTTCAATCCAAGTATCCCAATCCTCAACTTGTTTTATTCCAATTCTAAAAGATGAACCAAACTCTCCACTAACACCATTTATTTTTAGTAAATAAGGAAACCCGTAAAGTAATTATATTTAATAGGACTAATTTTAGATTTATTACTATCTCGAAGAGCCCTCAATATTAAAGAAGGTAAGATTTTAATGAACACGAAATTCAAAAAAGAACACGCTAACAATAAATTATTATTTATATGTTTTTAACTAACTTATTACTAACTCAAAGTAGATATCAACAACCTTGGTACGAAGAATGGTTTGAATTTATTATTAATTCTCCAATTTTATGGGCTATTGTAACAATTCTCATTTTTTATATTGTTTTAAAACGAACCAAAAAAGATGTTCATTCACATTGGAATAACCTTATTGATAATTTTAAATATTCATCAAAGGATTTCTACAATGAAATTAAAAAAGAGATGTTGAGTCACGGTATTTCTGGAATTTCAACATCCTATGTTCAATTAAGTGAAGGTGGTGCAATGTCTCCAAAACGTTTATATGTTCGGGTAATGTGGAAGGACTATCAGTATGATATTTGTGCAGCCCCTTTTGGAGATGGTTTTTTTATTTCTTGGTGGTTAATATATAAAACACCTATTGGGCAAATTATTTTATATCGTGTGCCATTTATAGGAAACTGGCTAGTAAAAAAATTCTATCCGATTACATTCTATAAAATTGATACTGCTTCTATGTTCCAAACATATTGCCATCAGTCAGTTTTAAATGTTATTGATTCAATTACAAAAGATAGTGGTGTTCGAACATTAACTGAAAATGAACGAAAACCAATTATGAAAGATATCTTTAAGCGATAGAAAGATGCAACTAACAGCTAGTGAACAGGCAACACTTCATTTCTATGAATGGGAATATTTAGGTCGAGGTTATTATCATTTTGACGATGTGGTTATGATAGAACCTCCTTTTAGACCTTTCTATCATAAATCGTTCAATGCTATAGAACAGAAAGATGATGGACGTGTTCCTTCTGTTTTTAGTCGAATTAGCAAACTACTTGGAAATGATGAACCAAAAACGGTAGAGAAAGAAAAAGAAGTAGAAATTGAGCCTAAACTTGCCACACTCTCAAAGTCTTTAATTTGCTTATCACTCTCATTTCCCAAAGGACAGGAAATATCACCCTTAATTTCTATTGAGTTTCTCAATATGCTTTCATTTACAGATAAACCAGTTTCTTTTGAGATTGTAGGTTCTTTCGAGAGTATAAACATCCAAATAGTTTGTAGTGTTGATGACAGTATGAGGGTTCAATCACACTTGCAAGCATATTTTCCAAATATCATAATTCAAGAACAAGATGCTTTTGAAATAGGTTTTGATTTAGAAAGTGAAGTGGCGATTGCTGACTTTGGATTTCAAGATGAGTTTATGAGACCTGTATCAATGGCAAAATCATTTAGCATTGATCCTTTCACATCTATTATAGCTACATTGGAAAATTTGCAAATGAATGATGTTGTAATATTCCAAGTAATATTTCAGGGTGTTACTGCTCCATGGTCTAAAAGTATTATTAATTCAGTTTCAGATGGAACAGGTGGAGGTTTCTTTTCAGATAGTCCAGAAATGCTCTCTTGTGCAGTTAATAAGGTTTCTGCACCATTGTTCAGTTCAGTAGTACGAATTGGAACTCAGGGTAATTCTGATGAGCGTAGTAAGTATTTAGCAATGGAGTTAGCTAGAAGTATTACAACTATTTCTCGTTCAGAACATAATTGTCTTATTCCTTTATCGAATGAGGGTTATGAATATGAAAATCATATTCGAAATATCTTTATGAGAACGAGTAATCGTCTTGGGATGATATTAAATAGCGAAGAATTAGTATCATTTGTTCATTATCCAAATAAAACAGTAGTTTCTCAAAAATTAGGTTTACAGGGATGTAAGACAAAACCACTTCCCCAAGAAGCAATTAATCAAACCTATAATATTGGCACAAATAGTCACAATGGAATTGAAACCCAAGT
>Ga0164315_10001478_pt1 | contig 17664 bp, 15 predicted proteins | sample GuaBasSedimGuay6_FD_113737 | JGI IMG/M metagenome (GOLD analysis project Ga0164315, IMG submission 113737) | Subseafloor sediment microbial communities from Guaymas Basin, Gulf of California, Mexico - Guay6, Core 4569-2, 0-3 cm | ecosystem: Environmental > Aquatic > Marine > Hydrothermal vents...
CCCTAACTATTAGCCCTAACTATTAGCCCTAACTATTAGCCTAACTAATAGCCCTGAATATTCGCTCTGATTATCAACCCTGGTTAGCATCTGACAGTAGGCGCTGTGTAACGGATTCCAGAGCTACACTATTGACTCGCTATCGTTCAAGTAATGCCAGTTTTCCGGGTTTTCCTTCCCATTCAGCTGCATCGGGCGGCGCATCTTTTTTAATGGTGATATTGGGCCATACATCTGCCAGTTCTTCGTTTAATTCCAGGAAAAGCTCCTCCCCATCGGGGATTTCGTCTTCCGCATAAATCGCTTCTATGGGGCACTCTGGTTCGCATAACGCGCAATCTATGCATTCATCGGGATGAATGACCAGAAAATTCGGGCCTTCATAAAAACAATCCACCGGGCATACTTCTACGCAGTCGGTGTATTTACACTTGATACAGTTTTCCCCGACGATAAACGTCATTGTCTCTAATCTCCACAGCTCTTGGCAAAAAAGTGGCGCGAATTATAGCGGAATTGTTAAACGCTCGTCAGTACTTATTGATCAGTACTTATTGATCAGTACTTATCGACCTGTTAATCCTCAGCGAGTAAAGATTTGAGGGAATAAATAGTTTCGAGCGCTGCTCTGGGGGACAGTTCATCGGGGTTAAGGTCTGCAACTGCTTTGGTGAGAGAGCACTGGGAGGGTGTCACAAACAGGTCGGGCTGCTGCGGCTCACTGGTGGCGCCGGCACTCGGGTACGCACCATTTTCGAGATTGCGCAGCTCCTGTTGGGCATTGGCAATTACGGTATCAGGTACCCCGGCCAGTTTGGCCACCTGGATGCCATAACTCTGGCTCGCTGGGCCTTCCTCAACGGCATGAAGGAAGACGATTTGATCCTGATATTCACTGGCACTCAGATGGACATTTGCCACATTGGCAAGTGTGTCTGGCAGGCCGGTCAGTTCAAAATAATGCGTGGCAAACAGGGTAAAGGCATTGACTTGCTCGGCGAGGTGGACAGCACATGCCCAGGCCAGTGACAGCCCATCAAAGGTGCTGGTGCCGCGGCCGATTTCATCCAGCAAAACAAGGCTTTTATGAGTCGCATTATGCAGAATATTGGCGGTTTCGGTCATTTCTACCATGAAGGTCGAGCGGCCACCGGTGAGATCATCCGATGAGCCAATACGTGTAAATATTCGATCGACAATGCCAATAGAAGCCGCGTTTGCCGGTACGCTACTGCCGGTATGGGCCAACAGCACAATCAGTGCGGCCTGGCGCATATAAGTCGATTTGCCGCCCATGTTGGGGCCGGTAATGATTAACATGCGGCGCTGGTCGTTGAGAGCCAGGTCATTAGCTACAAACAGCGCATCCTGAACCTGTTCGACCACCGGATGACGTCCGTCGGTAATAGTAATACCCGGTTTGTCCTGAAGTTGCGGGCGACAGAAATTTAGCGTCTCCGCTCGTTCGGCCAGATTGACCAGAACATCCAGTTCGGCGATAGCCGTTGCGCATTCCTGTAGTGACTGTAGATCTTCGTTGAGACGATCCAGTAAGTCTTCGTAAAGAGCCTTTTCTCTGGCTAGCGCCCGGCTTTTAGCGCTTAGGGCTTTGTCTTCAAAAGCTTTTAGTTCCGGTGTGATATAGCGCTCAGCGTTTTTTAGTGTTTGTCGGCGAATATATCGATCCGGAGCCTGAGCAGATTGAGCTTTGCTGATTTCGATGTAGTAGCCGTGCACACGGTTGTAACCGACCTTTAATGACGGGATACCTGTCTCTACTCTTTCGCTTGCTTCCAGTTGTAACAGGTAGTCGCTGGCATTGGTGCTGATGGCGCGTAATTCATCTAGCTCGGCGTCAAAGCCTTCGGCGATAACACCGCCTTCTCGTATGACCACCGGAGGATTATCGTAAAGTGCGTGTTTGAGCAGTTCAGCCTGGTCCGGGAAAGTGGAAATCTGCTGTCTCAGTTGCTTGTTCAGTGGTTCGATGAGTTGCGCAAGCTCGATTTGCAGTTGTGGCAGTTCCGTCAGTGAATCCCTGAGCCGAATCAAATCCCGGGGTCGCGCGGAGCGCAGCGCCAGTCTGGCGAGAATACGCTCCATATCACCAATGCTGGTCAGTGTCCTCGCGATGTCTTCATAGCGGTAATCTGTCTGTAGCTCGGCAAGACTTTGCTGGCGTTCAGAAAGCGCTTTGATGTCACGCAGGGGGCGTGTCAACCAACGGCGCAATAAGCGCCCACCCATAGCCGTATTGGTATTGTCCATGACACTTAATAAGGTATGTTCGTGACTGCCGGTGATGTTTATGTCAATTTCGAGGTTGCGTCTTGTTGCAGCATCAAGAATTACGCTGTCATCACTACAATCGTGGTAAATAGTGCGTATATGCGGCAGTGCGCTACGCTGGGTTTCCGTAGCGTAATTGAGCAAACAGCCCGCCGCTCTTAACGCCAGTGACAGTTGATCACAACCAAAGCCTGATAAATCGGCTACCCCAAATTGCTGGCACAGGTTGCGTTGTGCCGAGTCGAGATCAAAGTCCCACTCCGGGCGTGTACGCATGCTCAGGAAGCCGTCAAATTGTTTGCTTTCTGCCAGTGATTCCTGCACCAGTAGTTCAGCTGGTCGCAGGCGTTGTAGCTCGCCCAGTAAAGTATCGAGACCACCGACCTCTAATATATTAAATCGACCACTGCTGATATCGAGTGAGGCGATGCCAAAGTTGTTATCGTCCAGGTCGGTGCTGTTGCCGGCGACAATGGCGACCAGCAGATTGTCATGGCGATCATCGAGCAAAGCTTCGTCACTGACGGTTCCAGGCGTCAGAATGCGCTTTACCTCCCTGTCTACCGGTCCTTTGCTGGTGGCTGGATCGCCGATCTGTTCACAGATAGCTACCGATTCACCCAGCTTGACGAGCCTGGCCAGGTAGTTTTCAGCAGCGTGGTAGGGCAATCCTGCCATGGGGATGGCCTGGCCGGCGGTCTTACCTCTTGAGGTAAGCGTCAAGTCGAGCAGCTGAGCGGCTTTTTTTGCATCGTCAAAAAAGAGCTCGTAAAAATCACCCATGCGATAGAAAAGCAAGGTGTTCGGGTAATCAGCCTTGATGCGCAAATACTGTTGCATCATCGGTGTGTGCTGATTAGGTGAATTGCGGCTAGCAGTCATGAGTAATAGATGCGAGTATCTATAGTCTGGGGAGGGGGGATTTTACGCCAAGATTGCAGACGAACAAACAGTCGAATAAAACAACCTTGCAGTCCTTATCCCGGTGCCTTAATTTACTGTCTATACGCAATGTTGATTTTGCTTAACGAAACAACGTTAAAATAACGATGGATCAACGACGAAGCAAGAGCAGGCAGCACAGAACGCATAGTCTGGTAACTTTGGCGCTTAGTTTTATAAGTCATGCCGAGCATAATCAGGTAACGAATAATCGTAATAGTTAAGTAATTAGAGGTGGTTTCGATGGATCCAAATAAGGAAAAAGCATTGCAGGCGGCACTTGGCCAAATTGAAAGGCAGTTCGGTAAGGGCACTGTAATGCGTATGGGCGACAAGGAACTCGTTGCTATACCAAGCATTTCTACCGGATCTCTGGGGCTGGATATTGCGCTGGGTATCGGTGGTTTGCCACAGGGGCGGGTAGTGGAAATCTACGGGCCTGAGTCGTCGGGCAAAACTACACTGACCCTGTCGGTGATAGCCGAGGCACAAAAGCAGGGTGGTACCTGCGCTTTTATTGATGCGGAACATGCACTGGATCCCATCTATGCAGAAAAACTTGGCGTCAAAGTCGATGACCTGATGTTGTCGCAGCCAGATACAGGTGAACAGGCGCTGGAAGTGACCGATATGCTGGTACGTTCCGGGGCGATTGATGTACTGGTAATAGATTCGGTGGCAGCGCTAACACCGCGAGCGGAGATTGAGGGTGATATGGGTGATACCCATGTCGGCCTGCAGGCGAGATTGATGTCGCAGGCACTGCGTAAACTCACCGGTAATATTAAAAATTCGAACTGTCTGGTTATTTTTATCAACCAGATCCGCATGAAAATTGGTGTTATGTTTGGCAGTCCTGAGACCACTACCGGCGGTAATGCGCTCAAGTTTTACTCCTCGGTGCGGCTCGATATTCGCCGTATCGGTGCTGTTAAAGAGGGAGAAGAGGTCGTGGGCAATGAAACCCGAGTCAAAGTGGTCAAGAACAAGGTCGCTCCCCCATTCAGGCAGGCGGAATTCCAGATTCTTTATGGTACTGGTATCAATCGTAATGGTGAGATTATTGATCTCGGCGTTAAATGCGACCTGATTAACAAGGCTGGCTCCTGGTATTCCTACAACGGCGACAAAATCGGTCAGGGCAAAGCGAATGCCTGCGAATATCTAAATGAACACCCGGACGTTGCAACAGACATTGAGGCTCTCATTCGCAAACAGTTAATGGGAGATATTTCAGAGCCGGACTCGGCTCAGGAAGAGGCTCAGCAGGAAGTCCAGGAAGAAGAGCCCGATGATGCTGCGCTGGAAGGTTAACATCTGGTTGTGATCTCAGCAGCGGTGGTTCAGCCATGGATTGGTGTAACTACTGGCAGCTTTGGCCTCGGCCAGATGATCGCTGGGTTTGAATGTTACAGAGTCAGAAAGCCACTGGACCTATGTGCTGAGAAATTGTTAATTTACTAACTGGACTACCTGTCCAGGTGGGTACTATATGGATGCTTACCAGGAACTGATTGCCACCCTGGCTCTGGTGATGGGTGTGGGTTGGGCCAGCGGCATTAATCTTTATGCCGTGGTGGCTGTGCTGGGCTTTGCCGGTGGCAGTGGGCATCTTGAGTTGCCTGCTGAATTGCAGGTCCTGGAAAGCCCACTGGTCATCGGTGCGGCCTGCTTTATGTATGTCGTTGAGTTCTTTGCCGATAAAACGCCCGGTGTCGACACTGGCTGGGATACGTTGCATACGTTTATTCGTATTCCAGCAGGTGCATTGTTGGCGGCAGGGGCGGTGGGTGATGTCACTCCAGCATTGCAGATTGGTGCCGGTTTGCTTGGTGGCTCTCTGGCCGCGGGCAGTCACTTTACCAAGGCTTCATCACGGGTGCTTATTAATACCAGCCCTGAGCCCTTCTCCAATTGGGGCGCATCGGTCGGTGAAGACCTGCTGGTATTTAGCGGACTATGGGTAATGCTGAATCAACCATGGCTATTTGTGGGGCTGATGATTGTTTTTGTTGTCCTGGTTATCTGGCTGCTGCCCAAAATCTGGCGACTTTTACGTGCCGTCCTACGGCGTGTAGGGAGGTGGTTGGGCCTGGTTAAGGATGTCCCGGATAGTCTGCTGCTTGATCATCATCCGGCTGGCGATCTATCGCAACACAAGGATCCTCTTTCCGGTGCTAACTAGCTGCATCAACTGGCAGTAATGCGTGGATTCTGGGGAGAATCAGCCATTGGGTACCATCGCGACAGAACAGTCGGATGATACTCTGACGCCGGCTAAGCTCCGTGTTAAAGCAATGGATCTATTAGCGCGGCGTGAGTACTCCTGTAGCGAGTTGGCAAAAAAACTGACTACTAAATTATTGTTGGCGGATGAAGATCAGGCTATTTTGTCCACAGTGCTCGAAACGCTGGTTAAAGACGATTTGCTCTCCGATGAGCGCTTTGCTGAAAGTTTGGTTAGGTCAAGAGTTCGTAAAGGGCATGGCCCACGGAGAATTACTCAGGAATTGCACCAATGCGGTATTGGCGCGAAACTAACAGCACTTGTACTGCAGGATTGCGGTGCCGATTGGCACCATCAGGCGGCAGCCGTCGCCGATAAGAAATACGGTAGCCAGCCTGCTAATGATATTAAAGAGACGGCAAAACGTTCTCGTTTTCTGCAGTACCGAGGTTTTAATGCGGAGCAGATAGCATTTGCATTGACCTCACAGCGCCGCTAGCAGTTAATCAGCTTGCTGTGCCGCTGTGTTACTGAGTAAGTTGACCAAGAAAATAACTTACCATGCGTTGTTCGGCCCAACTTTCAAGACGATAGTTTTCCAGAAATCCGCAATGGCCACCGTAATCAACCAGTTCAACCTGTAGGGGCGGTGGTATTTTTATTGCTGCTAAATCTACCGCCGGAATGATTGGGTCATCTCGGCTGGTGAGCAGCAGTGCCGGTACCCTGAGTTCCGCAAGGCGGTCACTGGTCAGGGAGTAAGCGCCAAAATATTCTTCCGGGTTTGAGCAAGGTGTGTGGCCAGGAATAAAAAAACGATTGATATCGGCCAGATTTTTGCATTGTTTCAGTAGTGCTCCATAATTCAGGTCTGGAAAATAAGCGAGCTTTGACTGTAGCGACGCCCGCCATTTGTTAAAAAAATAAGTGTGGTAAATGGATCGGGGTTTTTCGAGAATGGCCATGGTGCGTGCCGGGTTGATCGGCGAGCAAATACCCATGGTGGCGGTTAAATCCAGCTCTGTACCGCTATCTGCGGCGATACGTAATGCAAAATTTCCCCCCAGGGAGTAACCGGCTAAAAAGCAGGCCGTGGGTGAGCAAAGATTTTTTATTACGCTAATTGCATTGGTGATTTCCTGGGTCAGTGTTGCATTAAACAGCTCCTTATTGAGATGGAGGGTTGGTCCGTGATCCCGCAGGTTGAGCCGAAAAACGTCAAAGCCCGCGTTGAGCAGGGCGCTGGTGGCGGTCATCATATATATGGATTCAAAACTGCCTTCCCAGCCGTGGAGAAGCACGACAAGCCCGCGGTTCATAGGCTGGGTACCAAAGTTTTTAATGGGTCGATTATTTGGCGCCCGATTTAAAGCACCAATCAAGCGGGTATCCTGGTCGCAGTCGATAAGGTGGATACTCTCGGTGTTTTTGACGAATTGTATGCGCTCACGGACCAGCTTGTTACGCAATCGGGAGCCATTGAGGACACTTTGCAGGTGGCCGTTACGTAATAGTACAGGTGGCTTGAAAGGTGTGGTGTGCATAGAGTTATTATTATCGCTACCATCTAATATCGCTACTATCTAATATCACTACTATCCATCATCGCGACTACTTATTATGGTTACCACCGACTCGTCAGGGATGATTCCAGGAAATTGACATGCTGACAATACAGGATATGTAGTGAGATTATTGGCTCTGGTTTTTGTTTTGATGAGTTCTTCAGTTTGCGCGTTACAGATTGAAGGCGTGTGGCAGCCGGGCGCGATGATTGTTGGTCAGGCAGAACCTGGTGCAGAGGTTTATTTTAAGGGCCATCGTATTGCGGTGACGCCCCAGGGGCAGTTTGTGCTCGGTCTTGGTCGGGATGCTCATGGTACGGTACAGATAAAAGTCGTTCAGGGTTCACAACATCAGCTGTTTGATTATTCTATACTGAAGCGGGAGTACGATATTCAGCGCGTGGATGGGGTACCACAAAGCACCGTCACCCCCGCCGAGGAAGCCCTGGCGCGGATAAGGGAAGAGGCGGCATCGGTTAGTAAAGCGCGCGCCCATAGTGATCTGCGCAACGATTTTCTGGACGGCTTTATCAAACCTCTGGATGGCCCAATTACCGGAGTCTACGGCAGCCAACGAATTTATAATGGGGTGCCCAAAAATCCGCACTATGGGCTAGACATAGCCCGCCCCACTGGCACACTGGTGCGTGCGCCAGCAGCGGGGATCGTAAAACTGGTGCATAAAGATATGTACTTTTCTGGGGGAACATTAATTATTGACCATGGCTATGGTATTTCATCCACCTTTATTCATCTTAGCGAAGTGCTTGTCGAACAAGGTGCATGGGTAGAAAAAGGGGCAAATGTGGCACGGGTTGGCTCCAGCGGGCGTGCCACTGGCCCGCATCTGGACTGGCGAATGAACTGGTTTAAAGTGCGACTCGATCCGGCTCTGGTGTTGAAATACTTCCCCAGTGGCCGCACTCCCTGAATATGCGGCGGTCAGTTTGACATGGAGTTGAAGTAAGGATTGACATAGAATTAGCATATCTTTCCAGGACGTACAATTCATCATGCTTGATAAAAAACTGCTCAGTATACTGGTGTGTCCGATTAGCAAGGCTGCCCTTGAGTATGACCGCGAGCGACAGGAGCTGGTGTGCCGAGCCAGCGGCCTGGCTTATCCTGTTCGCGATGGTATCCCGGTGATGCTGGAGAGCGAAGCGAGGGTGCTTGATGTTGACGAGAAACTCAACAAAAACAAGCGCAGTTACAATGAAAGCGGCGATTCGTTATGACAACCAGCAGGTAACAGGGGCTAGTTATGGCTGAAGAGACATTATTTACCAAAATCATTAATCGCGAACTACCTGCTGACATCATCTACGAGGATGAGCACTGCATTGCTATTAATGATATTGCCCCCAAAGCGCCAACCCACCTGTTGGTTATACCAAAGAAGCCTATTCCCCGCCTGGTGGATGCCACTGATGAAGATGCAGCATTACTTGGACATCTAATGCTCGCTGCCAGTAAAATCGCTCGCCAGGCAGGAGTTGAAGACGCCTTTCGGCTGATTGTTAACAATGGTGCTGAGGTGGGACAAACGGTATTTCATCTGCATCTGCATATTCTCGCGGGCAAGAAGTTCTCCGAATCTCAACTCGGGTTTTAGTCAGCCCGCGCTCCATTTACCGCAATATTTGTTTCCCACAAATAGAAAGAACCGCAAATAAAGAACCGCAGATAAAAGAACCGCAACTATATAACCGCAATGACGGCCTTTGACCGGCAGGAAATCCATGGCAGCTATTAAATCCACCGCAGATATTCGCGACTCATTTTTGTCCTATTTCGTCAGCCAGGGGCATACCGCTGTGGCCAGTAGTAGCCTGGTGCCTGGCAATGATCCGACATTGCTTTTCACCAATGCGGGCATGGTGCAGTTCAAGGATGCTTTTCTCGGTGTCGAACAGAGAGATTATCTGCGTGCAGTATCTTCGCAACGCTGCGTACGCGCCGGTGGTAAACATAACGACCTGGAAAATGTTGGTTTCACCGCACGCCACCACACTTTCTTTGAAATGCTGGGAAATTTTAGCTTCGGCGACTATTTCAAGCGCGAGGCCATACAGTTTGCATGGCAATTCCTTACCGAAGTACTGGGCTTGCCCGAAGAGCGATTGTGGGTCACCGTGCATATTTCGGATGATGAAACTGCTGATATTTGGCTGCAGGAAATGGGTGTCAGCGCGGCACGCTTTTCACGTCTTGATGAAGATAATTTTTGGCAAATGGGCGACACCGGACCCTGCGGCCCCTGTTCGGAAATATTTTATGACCACGGTGAAGATGTACCGGGTGGCCCGCCGGGTAGTGAGGGGGAAGAACTCGATCGTTATATAGAGATCTGGAACCTGGTTTTTATGCAGTATGAACGCAGCATCGACGGCACCCTGACGCCCTTGCCGAAGCCATCCATTGATACCGGAATGGGGCTGGAGCGTATTGCAGCGGTGATGCAGGGCGTGCACAGCAACTATGAAATTGACATTTTTTCAAAGCTGATTGAAGCGGTTGCCGAGATAACGCAAACCGAAGATCTGGCAAACCAGTCGCTGCGGGTGATTGCCGATCATATTCGTTCCTGTTCGTTTCTTATTGTCGATGGTGTTCTGCCCGCCAATGAGGGGCGCGGTTATGTATTGCGGCGGATTATCCGCAGAGCACTGCGCCATGGTCATAAACTGGGCGTGAATACGCCGTTTTTTTATCAACTGGTTAAAGCGCTGGTTGGAGAAATGGGGGAGACTTATCCCGAGCTTGAAGAAAAACAGGAGCTAGTTGAGCAGGCGTTACGAGATGAAGAAGTACAATTTGCTAAAACTCTCGATCGAGGTCTGGCTGTGCTCGAAGGTTCACTGGCTGACCTCGATGGGGCAGTTATTCCCGGTGCATTGATTTTCCAGCTCTATGATACTTATGGTTTTCCAGTCGATTTGACCAATGATATTGCACGGGAGCGGGACTATAGCCTTGATCTGGATGGCTACGAGCGATGCATGACTGAGCAAAGGGAACGGGCGCGGGCGGCTAGCCGCTTCGATATTGATTACGGTACAAAACTGGAAATTCCCGGTGCTACTACTTTTACGGGTTACCAATCCTTGCAGGATAAAGCGCGAGTAACCGCGTTGTACCGCGATGGCGCGGTGGCCGATAAACTGGTTGCTGGCGATACCGCCATCGTGGTGCTCGATCAAACAACTTGCTACGGCGAATCTGGTGGGCAGGTCGGCGATCAGGGTCAGCTGCTTGGCGAAACTGCTCGGTTTGCGGTTAACGACTGCAAGAAGCAGGGCAGCAACCACCTCCATATTGGACGATTGCTTGACGGTGAGCTAGCTGTCGGTGACGTGGTGACAGTGGAAGTCAAGCCTGAGACTCGTACCGCGACTGCCCTCAATCACTCGGCTACACATTTATTGCAGGCCGCGCTGCGGGAAATATTGTGTGAGCAGGTGACCCAAAAAGGTTCTTTGGTTGATGCACAGCGCCTACGTTTTGATTTTACCCATGCGCAGGCGCTTACTGCTGAACAGATTGCCGCCGTTGAGGCCGTCGTAAATGAGCAAATTCGCCTGAATTCGATTGTGCAAACTGAAGAGATGTCCATGGCGGCAGCACAGGAAAAGGGTGCTATGGCATTATTCGGGGAAAAATATGGTGACTCTGTTCGTGTTTTGACCATGGGCGATGGATTTTCGATAGAGTTATGTGGGGGCACACATGCGCACCGTACCGGCGATATCGGCTTAATAAAAATAATTTCCGAAACCGGTATTGCCGCCGGTATCCGGCGTATCGAGGCACTTACCGGTGTTGCGGCCCTGGCTTATTATCGGGATATTGAAGACCAGCTACAGGAGGTAGCGAGCGTTCTAAAAACCCAGCGTATGAATATGGTGGATAAAGCCTCTCAGCTGGTAAAGGATAATCGGCGGCTCGAGCGGGAACTGGAGACGTTGAAAGTGAAACTGGCCAGTAGTTCGGGCGGCGATATTCTGGGCGACGCACAAACAATTGGTGACATTTCAGTGCTGGCGAAAATTATCGAGGGTGCGGATGTTAAATCCCTGCGCGATATGGCCGATCAACTAAAGTCGCGTCTCGATAAAGGTGTGGTATTGCTCGCTGCGGTGAGTGAAGGCAAAGTTTTAATAATTGCCGGTGTGACCAAAAACATTACCAGCCAAATCAGGGCGGGTGATCTGATGAAATTTATTGCTGAGCAGGTCGGGGGTAAGGGCGGCGGGCGTTCAGATATGGCGCAGGGAGGCGGCACCGATGTCAACGCCTTGCCAGCGGCTATTGAGTCGGTTGGTTTATGGGTGCGTGAGCAGATAAGTAGCTGAATACATTGTATCTTTAATAGTTTTGTTTTCTTCCCGATTAGTGTAAATTTGCGCCCCCTGTTTTCAGGTGGACTGATTTAGCTGTGGCTAACTCGCCCGGTAACGAGTGCTGAAATGAGTTTAATTGTACAAAAATATGGCGGTACCTCAATGGGCTCAATTGAGCGCATCGAAGCCGTTGCCCAAAAAATTGCTGGTTTTCGTGCTCGTGGCGACGATGTGGTGGTGGTCGTGTCAGCGATGAGCGGGGAAACCAATCGGTTGATAGAGCTAGCTAATGACATCAGCGGATCCCCCCCGCCACGAGAAATGGACGTACTCGTGTCTACCGGCGAACAGGTAGCTATAGCCTTGTTGGCGATGGCGCTGGAAAAAATATCCTGTCCAGCACGTTCCTATACCGGCGCGCAGGTGAGGATACTTACCGATGATAGTCATACTAAAGCCCGTATTGAGGAAATTGACGTTCATCGTATGCAGGCTGATTTATCCCTCGGCCGGGTGATCATCGTCGCAGGCTTTCAGGGCGTTGATGCCGACGGTAATATTACCACCCTTGGTCGCGGGGGTTCTGATACGACGGCGGTGGCGTTGGCGGCTGCTTTACAGGCGGAAGAATGTCAGATTTATACGGATGTCGATGGCGTATACACCACTGATCCTCGTGTGGTGGATAATGCGCAGCGACTCGAACGGATTACTTTTGAGGAAATGCTGGAAATGGCTAGCCAGGGTTCAAAAGTGTTGCAAATCAGAGCGGTTGAATTCGCCGGTAAATATAAAGTCCCTCTTCGCGTACTTTCCAGTTTCGAAGAGGGTCCCGGTACGCTAATTACTTTGGAGGAGGGTGAAGATATGGAAAAACCAGTGGTATCAGGTATCGCCTTTAATCGTGATGAAGCGAAGTTAACCATTCAGGGTATTCCTGATACCCCGGGCGTAGCTTATCGAATATTGGGCCCCATTAGTGAGGCCAATATCGAGGTGGATGTGATCGTGCAAAATATCTCCGAGGACGGAACCACTGCGCTGACCTTCACTGTGCACCGCGATGAGATGAAAAAGGCCGAGGACGTGTTGGCTGAGATAGCTGGAGATTTGCAGGCCTCCTCAGTGGTGACCGATGCGCATATTGCCAAGGTGTCATTAGTCGGTGTAGGCATGCGTTCTCACGCCGGTGTGGCATCCCAAATGTTTGGCACGCTGGCGCGGCACAATATAAATATACAGATGATCACCACCTCGGAAATTAAGGTCACGGTTATTATTGAGGAAAAATACCTTGAGCTGGCTGTTCGCGCCTTACATTCGTCTTTTGATCTGGACGCGCCAGACTCTGTTGAAAACTAAATGTCTACAAATCGATATAGTATATAGCTATAAGTTAAGAGTTTAATTCTGGAATGCTTGGTATACTATTCGCCACACAGCTAGGAAAGCTGTGTCTGCAGTCGGAACACCAATAAAAAAAGCCGATAAGAAATTGCCGCCTTTTGCGGTATTGCAGACATTTTGTAGGAGATGATGATGTTAATTTTGACAAGACGAGTTGGAGAGACACTGATAATTGGTGATGATGTTACGGTAACTGTGCTGGGTGTAAAAGGTAACCAGGTTCGACTGGGGATTAACGCGCCTCGTGAGGTTTCGGTACACCGAGAAGAAATTTACCAGCGCATCCAAAATGAGCAGCAACAGGACGAAGGGGTTCAGTAGGCCCTTCGCTTTTGCTGATGCTGTGGTATTATCGCGCCTCGCTAAATTCAGCACCTGGTACTTAACAGGTGTGGTTTATAATACGGTTAGTTTAGGGAAGCTCTAATCAACTTGATCAGAGTTTGCCTTTATAAACAGCGAATTTTAGGTGAGGTGGCCGAGCGGCTGAAGGCGCTCCCCTGCTAAGGGAGTATATCTTAACCGGTATCGAGGGTTCGAATCCCTCCCTCACCGCCAAAATCCTCCTGTTAATCAGAGTAGTTAATCAGAGTAATTAAGTAAGAGCAGCCTCCACTGGGGGTTTTTTTGATTTTTGGGCTAGAGAAGATAGGGATTTGAACCCGTTCGACAAATTCGAGCACGAATTTGGACGAGGAGCGCAGCGACGATAGCCAAAGCACTTCGTGGGCCACGCTGAGCCCCGCAGGGATGTTTGCAGCCCTCAGGCTGTAAACATCATCTCTCCTTCACCGCCAGACGGTCTAACTGATTGATATATTTATCACCCCGATTTTCCGGATAGCGAGACAGGGAGATAGCGGCAAGAAGTCTTCTCCACATTGTTAAGAATATCTGCACCGTCAGGACTATCTGCACTGTTAGGAATGTAAAGATGAAACTACGAATCGTTATGCTTACTATCGCATTAGCGTTTTGCTCAGCAAATGTTTATTCAGCGTTTGATTATCTCAGGGCTGCGGAAGGAGTAAGCTACTCTCATAGTCACGTGCAACGTACGGGCGGGCAGCTTATAGAGGACCCAAATAGCGAGACAGGCCATAGCTGGGTAAACACTAAGCTCACCAACATCGAAGAAACAAACCGAATTCCCCTGGAGAAAGGACATGGTTTTCATGTTCAGCTATTGCTTTTCACCCTGCCTGCAGAAACGAAAGCGGTTGAGGTCAGTATCACTCATCCGCGAATGGTGTTGCCCTCTGGGGAGATACTGACAAACCAAACCGGTTCTATCCCAGCGCAAAACGCGGGGATGGGATTTCCTGAGGCATCCTTTACTTACACGCTGGACGAGGATTACGAACTGGTAGAGGGTGACTGGGTGATTACGTTTACCCACCAGGGTGATGAGCTTTTCCAGATCACTTTTACAACCTACAAGTGAGAGGCTATTAACAAAAACGCAGCTACAGACCTATGTGGCTGAACGTTCATTCCTCCCGCTGGTGAAGTTAGCTTTAGCGAAGCTTCCTGGAGTCCTGGGACAATCGGGATCGGGCTATCAATTCCAGGCGACATCCCGTTGTTTAGCAAATGTGTGTATGGGCGAACAAGTACATACCAGAAACGTGGATGCCGCCCGCAAGTTTCATGGCGAGTCAGCGACCTGGGCAAGCGAGGTAGTCAGGGGTGAATTATTAAGGGTCAGTACCCAGGGTCAGTGAGTACCCAGAGTCAGTTTAAAAACTCAGTGGCTGATGGGGAAATAAAAGATTAAAAACTGGGTAGAGCAAGTATCAACACTAAGCTCAAAACTATTCAAAACTTCAGGATGGGCGGTCCAACCATCTCTTGCCAGGAGTAGGTCTGCATATCAATAGCTTATTTTGAAGCATGAATATCGCCGCTAAATAATTTTCTCAGATAAGGCTCCATATCCGTTAAAACCTGCGCAACATGAGGGTCGCGTCTGGTTTTTTCGAAATATCCTGAAATGGTTTTCTGGCCCGCAATGGGATCATCAATCCCAAGTATGGAACATAGCATCGTCATCTGGAAGAAGGGTGGCATCAGGGCGCAATCGGCGAGACTGAGGGTGTTGCCTACGGCGTATTGCTGATCGTCAAGATAGGTGGCGATAAGGTTCAAAGCCGATTTTACGTCTTCCATAATTGCGGTTATCGTCGTCGGCCCCTGTTGAGACATTTGTTGAGACATAATCAGGTGATATATCTTCAGCACATGTGGGTCGTAATAAAGTTCAAAGAGACGAATTAACAGGCGCATTTTCGCGCAATCATAAGGATCTTCTGGCCGCAGAGAAGGTCCTTTTCCCAGGTCTTCTAAATATTCACAGATAACCTGAGACTCGAGAAGGTAGTTTCCATCTACCTCAAGAACTGGAACCAGTTTCAGTGGACTGATCGCTGCAAAATTCTCCGGTAAAGGAAAAGAAAGTAGCTCAACAGGAACATTGAGGCTTTTAGCAGCAATTTGTATCAAGCATCGCGAGCCGTAACGGGAGCCACCCATCGTATAAAGTTTCACCAGATCTCTCCCAGGTTAATTGAAGAACTGAAAGCGCGCCCTAATAATTGAGCTGGTTTACTCAAAAATCGAGCTCTGCCTCAAGGGCATCCGCCTCATCCTTGAAGCTTTTCTTTTCCGCTTCTGTTTTCATCATTTCTTTCTGAGCCTGCTTTATCTGCTCAGCCCTGGATGCCAATCCTTCTTTGGCCTTTTCCCGGTCTGCTTGCTGGCGTTCGTTTTCGGCCTTTAATGCAGGCTGAATCGCATCTTTGGCGGACTTTGCTTTGGTGACCTGTGTGTTCCAGTGGCCAAACTCATAGTACCCGATAGCATCCTCATAAAACTGGTCACGAGTGCCTGGACTGAGCCCGGTATCGTTTGCTTGCGCGAGCATCGCTTCGCCGCGTTTTTGTGCGCGTTGCGAGGTCGGCCTTGCTTGTATGTCATCGTAGTCTTTGAGGTTCCAGATGCGTGCCTCCCTTAATAGCTCCCGGGATTCATGGACTCGTAGTTGTGCTAACAGGGTCTCCTTTGGTGTGGTTGCGTTTAGCTCAACGCCGGCGATGACACTGGTAAATTCCTCTGCATCGTCAATAGCATTTAAAGCTGCAGTCTCCTGCTCGGTCGCGGGTCGAGTGAATGCTTTATCTTCTGCTGCCAACGTAGACTGATGTTTCTGTCTGGCCTGTTTCGTGAGCGGCTCAATGGCATCGCGGCAGGCTTTTTCAATGGCGTTCTCCTGCGCAAGAATGAACGCGCCGTATTGTCGGTCGGTTTCAATCCGGTCGGCGATGTATTCGATAGTCTGGAATGACTGCACAAAGCGCGCAGCGGGTTGAGGGCTGACAATTTCAATGAGGCCGTCTTTGCCTCGGTCTGCAGCCGTTATATATAATCCTGGTTGTGGTGCCAGTCGTTGTATTACAAGCTTCGTTGTCAACCAGCGGCGTGCGGCAGGTTCACCGAGACACTTAACAGAAATATCGCTCTCTGCACCACCTCGGTACACGGCTGACAGGGCTTTGCCCATGGCAGCCTCCGCAGCAGTCGTCTTTTGAGCTGCCAATGCCTGCTCTGCCAGGTCAAGTTGTGCATAAAACGACGCTTGCTGATCAGCGGGCAAATCTCCGCGGCAATACTCGGTAAATGTTTGTGCCGATACGTCGCCTTCCCACTGGCCTGTGTGTACATTGAAATCCGCCTGTACACTGAAGACCGTGCCCATCGTCGCGATAATAGTTGCGATACTCATTAGCAGTAAATTTAATTGACGCAATGCGACCATAAGGCTCTCCCAGTATTAATCAAGGTACGTCTAATAAGAACACGTCTGATTAATTACCGATGATCAAGTTAATCATAAAAAATATTCCGCCACCATCACATGCTGCGGAATTACTTAAGGGCGCCTCTAAAAATAGTAATTTTTTCGTGAGAGCAAGGAAGCCCCGCGCGGAGAACCGCAGTGTATAAGACATACATGAGGATTCGAGTACGGAGCTGACGCTGCTATCGCGGGAAAAGTGCATTTTTAGAGGTGCCCTCAAACCCACTGTCGGCAAGAGATTGTTAACCCGTAGGCTTTATTCCGAGGGTGCGATGGGCGGTATTATGCATGATTTTGTAAATTAGTCAGATTGGAGGCCCTGCTGGCGCATGCCATCGTGATTAGACGGCAAACGTTATCAACAGGCTGGATGTAAGCCTGTAACCGCAATGGCCTGTTTATTTGGGGCTTTTATTTAGGACCGACATTTAGGACTTGGCAAACGGGCGGTGTCCATGTAAAAGTTACCCTAATTACGCACACACAGGCGGTACGCACGCCTGTGCCAAATTAAAAAGGAGAAGTTCATGGCGCGATTAAGTAAATTAAGTCGGTCTGTAAAAGATAGTGTTGTTCATATTACCGGGGCGGCCAGCGGCATGGGTCGCGCTACTGCCTATTTGTTCGCCGACGAGGGTGCCAAAGTGGCGGTCACCGATTTGAATGGTGATCAGGCCGAAACGGTGGCCCAGGAAATTCGTGATGCCGGTGGTATTGCCAAAGCCTGGGCCCTCGATGTTTCAGATCCTCAGCAGATTATTGACGTCACCGAAGCTATCGGCAAAGAATGGGGTCGCCTGGACATTCTGGTCAACAACGCGGGTATCGGTGTTTTTGTGAAACTCGATAGCGAAAAATACGAAGAAAAATGGCAGTTTGGTATGGACGTGTTGATCAACTCTGTGCATCGTTTGGTGAGAGCTTCACTGCCCATGCTTAGAAAGGCAGAACATGGCCGCATCATTAATATCGCCTCCACAGAAGGTCTGGGCGCCACGCCCAATGGCGGTCCTTATACCGCTGCCAAACATGCCG
>Ga0164315_10001479_pt1 | contig 17663 bp, 11 predicted proteins | sample GuaBasSedimGuay6_FD_113737 | JGI IMG/M metagenome (GOLD analysis project Ga0164315, IMG submission 113737) | Subseafloor sediment microbial communities from Guaymas Basin, Gulf of California, Mexico - Guay6, Core 4569-2, 0-3 cm | ecosystem: Environmental > Aquatic > Marine > Hydrothermal vents...
AAAAAATATTTTTACCGTTTTAAAAGGAAAACAGTAGACAGAAATTGACTTATTCTATAGTTTTTCAGAATAGTTGGAGCAATCAAAAACTGGGGCAAAGAACACAAGCCACAACGGATAGTATCCTGAGACGGGATGCTATTCACTTGACTCGCAAGTTTTTTCTAAAGCCAAACCCTAACTACAAGGATTGTATATCGATGCGGATTTAAACCGGGTACAACCACGAACTAATCCCTTCATAAGCATACAATCCTTGTAGTTATGGTTTTCAGGACTAAAAACTTGCGAGTCGAGTAATCGATGCGGATTTAAACCGGGTACAACCACGAACTAATCCCTTCATAAGCATACAATCCTTGTAGTTATGGTTTTCAGGACTAAAAACTTGCGAGTCGAGATCCATGAAACTATTATCGAAACATCTATAACACTCTAATATTTTTTTTTGGAAGTTTTTGATATGAAAGAAAACCTGATTGTAACGAATTTTGGGGAGGAATTTGATAATGGATAATGGGTAATCGGTTTGAGGTAAAACAGATGAAGGTAGTCCTGTATATTTAGTTCTTTTATAGGTGATTTTGGCCTAAAAACTCAGCCCTGAAAGGGCGCTTTATTAAAGCCCAGGGCTGCGCCCTGGGAACCAATTTTAATGCGCAAAGACAAGGGCTTTAAATCATAAACACCTGCACCTGGGACGTTGCACAGACTATAATAATTCGCACCTTCGGTGCTGAGTAGTTACACGAAATCAAACAAACGGATGCCGCTTAATAATGGTTTCATTGCGATCCGCCCCGGTAGAAATAATATCAATTGGCGTATCAATCAAACTTTCGATTTTTTCCAAATAAGCGCGAGCGTTAATAGGTAATTCCTCATAGCGACGCACACCTACAGTCGATTCTTGCCACCCCGGCATTTCAATATAAATAGGCTCACAGCGGGCAAGTGCTTCTGCCCCTGTTGGTGGCGTTTTTAATTCTTGACCATTGCAATGATAGCCAACACATGCACGCACCGTCTCTAAGCCATCAAGCACGTCAAGTTTAGTGATACACACCCCGGTGAGACTATTAATGGCACGGGAACGCCGCAAGGCCACAACATCAAGCCAACCACAGCGGCGCCGACGACCCGTTGTCGCGCCATATTCATGGCCTTTTGTCGATAAGTGTTCGCCAACGTCATCAAATAATTCGGTGGGAAAAGGTCCAGAACCAACGCGCGTCGTGTAAGCTTTGGTAATGCCTAAAATATAATCAAAATAACGCGGCCCCATGCCGCTACCGGTTGCAGCACCACCTGCTGTGGTATTAGAAGAAGTCACAAATGGGTATGTGCCTTGATCGATATCTAACCATGTGCCCTGTGCGCCCTCAAACAGCACATTTTTACCCTCGGCACGTAACTGGGCGAGTAATTCTGGAATATCCGCCACCATGGGTGCCAAGGTGTCAGCCATCGCCAAGGTTTCATCTAATATCTTTTGAAAATCAACCGTTTCGACCTTGAAGTAGTGCTGTAGCGCGAAATTATGATAGTCCACCACATCACGAAGTTTATCGGCAAACTGTTCCTGATTAAATAAATCGTTAATACGCAAGCCCCGTCGTGCGACTTTATCCTCGTAAGCTGGACCAATACCGCGCCCGGTGGTACCGATTTTGCTCTTACCGCGTTTTTGTTCACGGGCATGATCGAGCGCAACATGGTAGGGTAACAACAACGGACAAGCATCACTGATACGCAAACACTCTCGCACCGGTACCCCTTTAGCCTCAAGTGCTTGAATTTCTTCAAGCAAAGCAGTGGGCGACAGCACGAGGCCGTTGCCAATAAAACACTGGACTCCTTCACGTAAAATGCCAGAGGGAATCAGATGTAAAATAGTTTGTTGGCCGTCAATGACGAGAGTATGCCCAGCATTATGCCCGCCCTGAAAGCGAGTCACGGCTGCGCTGCGCTCAGTCAATAAATCCACTATTTTGCCTTTACCCTCATCGCCCCATTGGGTGCCGATGACTACGACGTTTTTACCCATGATAAATGACTCTGTTTAGGTTTGGTAATTGGTAATCGGTGATACTCGATGCTCAAGTTTATAGTCTGATAACAATAACTACAAGGATTGTATATAATAAAGGATTAACTCACCTCGCATAACGAAAGTCAACTTTTTCTCAATACAGCAATGACAAGAAAATAGCTATAGAATGGCGTTTTTGTTTCATGCACGTTCGCCTTTTTTAATCGAATTTGTTCATTGCGATAATTTGATTTCATGCACGTTCGCCTTTTTTATCGATCTCGTTCATTGCAATAAATGACTCCTTTTTTATATACAATCCTTGTAGTTATTGTTAGGGTTTAGCAAAAACTTGAGCATCGAGTGATAGGTAATGGGAACTACGCAAAAGTTGACAGCATTGCTCCAAAAATTAAAATACCAGTGATGGGGCTTGCGTGGGGGATTGCCCCTTTGATCCGAATCTTGTAGGGGCAATCCTTTATGGTTGCCCGGGGTCAGATTGGGTAATAGGTAAGAAGTGCCTGTGCAAGAATAAACCGGTATTTTGAACGATATTCCCCCCTTTGAAAACTAATCTTTACCCACAATTTTGTTTTTGCGTGTGAATTGTAATTAAAACAATGGGTTAATGATTAATGAGGCATTCATTTACAATTTGCTATAGAAGTTTTTCTAGCAAACTTCCACAGCGAACACAATTCTAATCAATCCCATTCATAATTTTCAATAAGTTATCGACTTATGGGTAAAGAGAAGCTTTGAAAAAGGAGTTTTGGAGAAATTTAAAAACCAGATTATCTTAATTTGACTTTGTCACATTACAGTTAAGTTATTGATATTCACTGACTATTTATAAATCAATGAGTTACGTTACATAAGACCAAATTAAGCAGACGCTGGTTTGCAACAGGCGAATCACGTTTGCCGTTACCTTGATAAGCCAAACGTTGCGGACGGGGTTCGGAGCCCCGTCCGGCAAACCAATTGACGAAACGACTTACAAGGCGGTTCGGGAATTCGTCGGCCTAATGAACGAAACAACTAACTTGTAATCCTTTCCCTTTGGAGCGATCCCCTTAATGTACTAAATATAACAGTATTAGGCCGAATATCATGCTGGCAAAGCCAATCATGCGTAGCGTGTTGTCATCCATTTCACTGACCATCCGCAAAGTTCTACGCCATCCGGTCGGATTAAGAAAGGGCATAAAGCCTTCGATGACAAAAATCAAGGCGAAGGCAATCCAAAATTCTTCCCACATAATGTTAGTCTAAATCTCCGCTAACTTCTTTTTCTCCCCCCGCCAAAGGTTGAGGGGAGACGGTTTCCACTCTTTCTTTAGGAGGTGTCTCTCCCCTTTGAGAAATGGGGGAGGGGTCGGATTTTGGGACACTACCCGTCAAGCTTTTGAAATAACGAAAGAAATCAGAATCAGGTTGAATGAGCAAAATATCGCGACGATCATTAAAGGTTTTCTTGTAGGCATTGAGACTGCGATATAACGCATAAAACTCGGAATTTTGGTTATAGGCTTGAGCGTAAATATCGGCCGCGCCCCCATCGCCTTCACCACGAATTTGGTCCGCATCGCGTTCTGCCAAAGCAACCAGTTCAACGCTTTCACGATCAGCTGCGGCACGGATACGCACGGCCTCAGCTTCACCTTGAGAACGCAATTGTTTAGCATCTTGCTCACGTTCCGCTTCCATACGGCGATAGACTGAGGTGCTGACTTCCGTCGGCAATTCAATCTTTTTGATACGCACATCAACAATTTCAATGCCAAATTCTGCAGCACGCTTACTGGCAGCCTCGGTGATGATATCCATGATCTCGGCCCGATCACCAGAAACCACTTCTTTAATGGTGCGTTTACCAAACTCGCTGCGTAGCCCATCGGCAATGGTTTCCTTCAAGCGATTGCCCGCCAGTTGTGGGTTACCACTCACAGCGGTAAAGTAGGAGACGACATTTTTAATCCGCCATTTGACAAAGGAGTCAACAATCAGGTTTTTCTTTTCACTGGTCAAAAAATGTTCAGGGTTCGCATCAAGGGTTTGAATACGCTTATCAAAATGGCGTATTTTGTGAATGAGGGGGATCTTAAAATGCAGTCCCGGGTCAAAATCACCACTGACAACTTTCCCTAAACGCAACATTAAAGCAAGTTCTGTTTCTTTAACGGTGAAAACGGACATCAATCCGACAAACAACAGCACCAGTGCTAAAAAGCCCACTATCATTTTATTCGCTGCCATTAGCGTCCTCCTCTGTTACGTGGATCATTGCGCTGATTATTTTCTGGGTCATTGCTCCTCGCTGTTGACGATAGACCCGGAATTACATTTGACCCTGATGGGAGGGTGTTAGCGGTATTGCCAAAAATGCGATCCAGCGGTAACACCATCAAATTATTGCCACTTTGAACATCAATCATCACTTTGCTGGTGTTGGATAACACCGACTCCATGCTTTCGAAATACAAACGTTGGCGAGTAATATCAGGTGCTCTCTCATATTCGGCCAAAATACTTAAAAAGCGCATGGTTTCACCTTCCGACCGGGCGATGACCTGCGCTTTGTAGGCTTGAGCTTCTTGTCGCAGTTTATCGGCAAACCCTTTTGCTCTTTCCACGATTTCATTGGCATAAGCATGGGCTTTATTTTTACTGCGTTCTTCATCCTCACGCGCTTTAATCACATCCGCAAACGCGGCTTGTACAGCGGCCGGCGGTTGTGCGTTTTGCATATTGACTTGGATCACCTCAAGGCCGGTTTGGTAGCGATCCACAATGGTTTGAATCAAATCCTTGGTCTCAACGGCAACACGGGTACGTTCACTGGTCAGGACCCCATTCATGTTGCTAGTCCCCACCACTTCACGTAAGGAGCTTTCCGTCGCTTGAAGCAAGGTATTGTCGGGTTCGCGCACATTGAACAAGTAATCCTTGGCATTATTAACCAAGTATTGCACAACCAGTTCAATTTCAACGATGTTTTCATCCTTAGTCAGCATCAAGGCTTTATGAGTGACTGCTCGCACCTCTTTAACGTTGACTTTTTCGACTTGTTCAATCGGATAAGGCCAATGCCAGTTTAAACCGTCTTGGGTCATTCCCTTATAGCGTCCAAACTGCGTGACGACTCCTATTTCCGCAGGTTGCACAATATAAAACCCAAACAGACTCCATATAGTCAACAGAATAACAGCAAGAAAGGCGATTACTGACCAACTGAGGCCCTTTCCGCCACCTCCCTGTCCATCATGATCACTGCCTTTACCTTTACCACCTCCAAACAAGTCACTCAACTTGTCCTGTATTTTTTGGACAATGTCATCTAAATCAGGTGGGCCTGATTCATTTTTACGGTGGCCCCACGGGTCTTTCCCATTACCACCAGGTTCATTCCAAGCCATGTATGCTCCTTAATAGTGATCAATATCAATCAAAGTGTGTGAAAAATTGTAAATTGGGACCTTAGCAAAAGTTTTTCTAGAAAAATAGTGCTTTAGGCGCGATTGGGAATTATTTTCCTCCTTTCCCCTTCAAATATCGGTGATTGGCTGTAATCGGGGATCACTCTTTACTAATTGGGCAAAATGCTGCGCCGATATTTGTATTTCTAGCAAACTATCACCATTCTCTGCGTATTGTTCACGCAAAACCGTCGTCTCAGCAAACAAACGTGCACGCAACTCACCCGCCTGCACTGGCACACGCACACAACGGCGCACCTTATCCTGATTCAGTTGTTCTGACAATGCGTCATAGAGTAAATCAATGCCCGCTCCGCTTCGCGCCGACAACCAAATTTTAGTGACTCGCCCTTCACTATTGCGTTCACAGCGAGCTAGGCAATCGTCCAAACAGTCAATTTTGTTATAAAGGATAAACTGCGGAACCTCGGCTGCCCCAATGTCAGCCAATACCTGATTAACTTGTTCAACGCGCCATTGCCGCTCTGGATCGTTTGCATCAACAACATGCAGCAACAGTGTTGCCTGACGGGTTTCGTCCAAAGTCGCACGAAAAGCCGCAATAATATCAGGCGGTAATTGTTGTATAAAGCCCACAGTATCTGCCAAAATGAGTGTCTTTTTATCCGGTAAAGTCACTCGGCGCAAGGTGGTATCCAAAGTGGCAAACAATTGTGAAGCGGCAACGACATTCGCATTGGTGAGACGATTGAACAAGGTTGATTTACCAGCATTAGTATAGCCCACCAGCGATACTATTGGTAATTGGGCACGGTGCCGTGCTTTTCTACCCAATTCGCGTTGTTGACTGACTTTGGAAAGACGCTTATTGATAAACTTAATACGCTCCGTGATCAAACGGCGATCGGTTTCCAACTGGGTTTCACCCGGCCCACGTAGCCCAATACCGCCTTTTTGGCGTTCCAAGTGAGTCCAGCCACGCACCAAACGTGTACTGAGGTGCTTGAGTTGTGCCAACTCAACCTGTAACTTTCCTTCAAAAGAACGGGCCCGCTGGGCAAAAATATCCAAAATAACCCCGGTGCGAGCCACTACTCGACACTGTAAGGCGCGTTCCAGATTTCGTTCTTGCCCCGGCGTTAATGCATGATTAAACAATACCACCTCGGCAGTCAGTTCCTGCACCAATGCTTCAATTTCGGAAAGCTTACCACGCCCGACAAAAGTTTTGGGATCGGGAACCTCGCGTGTGCCGCTGACTTGAGTCACGATCGTTACGCCTGCGGAATGCGCTAATTCAGCAAATTCTTCCGGCGAAGGTTGCTCAGCCAAACGGGTCATAGTTATGGATACCAAGATGGCACGTTCACCATAGCGTGGCCGTTCAAACATAGCCCGAACCTCTCAATGTGAATTAAGATGACTCAGTCGGTGATGGATTTTCATCTTCACCCATCTCGTCATCGTAGGGTATTTTGACATTACGTGCCGGAACAATGGTAGAAATGGCATGTTTATACACCATTTGATTGACAGAATTTCTGAGCAATACCACAAATTGGTCAAACGAGTCAACTTGACCTTGTAACTTGATGCCATTGACTAAATAAATTGAGACGGGTATCCGCTCCTTGCGTAGTGCATTTAAAAAAGGGTCTTGTAGGGAATGCCCTTTGTTCATAAAGTTGTTCTCCATATTATTGTTTCGATGACTTCCACTGCTCTTCAGTTCCAAGCTAAAGTGTTTTGTGTACAAAAAACTTTAGCCTGGAAATTAATGGCACGCAATTTTATTGTCTGAATCAAGATTAACAGAATTTAAGAATTAACAGAATAACATTTTTTCACCCCATAATTCTGATTGATAATTTTGAAAATTCTTAAATTCTGAAAATTCTGATTTCGAGGTTCAAGTTTTTGCGCGCAAAAAAAATTTAGACCGTCGAAAAGACAATAAAAGATGTGTATCAGCTATCGTGCGCGCCATTAAGCCTAGAAATCAGTTCGCGGCGCTGTTTTTGCCCCAATCAATTTTTTGTGTCGAAATGAGGGCACCCTTCATTTATCCCGAAAAAGGCTTGCGCGGGGGATTGCCCCTACCATATCCAATGGCTATAGAGTGTTCAGATAAATAATTTCACAAGCCATTGACGGATACTATCCCGAAAAGGGATAGCATCCGCTTCTGTTATTTTTCTGAAAAACTAACTATAGTAGGGGCAATCCTTTATGGTTGCCCCCAACATTTTGAAGGGAGCCGATATGAGTTTATAAAAGCGAAGTGCTGGTGCCGAAACTTTAGGCGGTGTGTCATAAGCTAAAGCTTAGATTTCAATTTATCTAAAAGTCTATTACATTTTACACTTAACTTATGACGTTTAACAGTTTTGAGACAGTTTATACCAAAGCAATCGCACAACTTTTAAAATCAATAAGTTACAATTCATATTTTACTTGAACGTTTTTTCTTTTAGGACGAAATCACCCCAAATTTCATGCGATTGCCCTACAGTTTATACTGAACGCCCTTTCTAATGATGAAAATGAAAGTGGTTTATGCAATTGCATAGACTGGGCAAACCCAATTATTCATTCACAATTCGCGCCTAAAGTTTTTGCGTGCAAAAACTTTAGGCGCGAACGCAATTCACAATTCACAATTCACAATTCACAATTCACAATTCACAAATGCAATGGTTTTTTTCCAGCCATTTCAACACCTGCTCAGTCATATTTGGTTCAAGGCTATCAAACCAATGGGCCTCGGTTTGGGCACGCAACCAAGTCAGTTGTCGTTTAGCCAATTGTCGGGTGGCAATAATTGCCTTTTCGGGCAAACTGACATGATCCAGTTCTCCGGCCAAATAACGCCATACTTGACGATATCCCACACAACGCATAGCCGGTAAATCTGGATTAAGATCGCCACGCATAAAAAAACCATAGACTTCTTCAATAAACCCTTGTTCAAGCATAGCATGAAAACGTTGCGCTATTCTAGCATGTAAAACGCTACGTTGAGCCGGGGCAATCACTAATTTAATGATGGGCTGTGCCAATTGCTGGGCCTTGGTTTTGGCACACCATGCAGTCATTGTGTCCCCGGACACTTCATATACTTCAAGCGCACGTTGAATGCGTTGGGCATCATTGGGATGAATACGTTGCGCTGCTTGTGGGTCAATGCTAGCGAGGCGTTGGTGCATAGCCGGCCAGCCAATTTGTTCGGCCTCACTATTTAAACGTTGGCGCATTTGGGGGTCGGCAGTGGGGAGTTCTGATAAACCCTGTTGCAAACTGTGAAAATAGAGCATGGTGCCACCCACTAACAACGGAATACGCCCAGCAGACTGGATTGCTTGGATTTCGGCCTGTGCATCCCGGCAAAATTGTCCCACCGAATAAATCTGGGTAGGATCACGGATATCAATTAGACGGTGGGGGGCTTGGGCTAAAACCGAGGCAGAAGGCTTAGCTGTGCCAATGTTCATCCCTTGATACACCATGGCTGAATCAACGCTAATGATATCACAAGGAAAATGTTTGACCATGGAAACCGCCAAATCGGTTTTGCCGGATGCGGTGGGCCCCATTAAAAAAATGCAAGACGGGATCATAAGGCTTAATAATACAAATGACAAATGAAAATAATTATTGCTGTCAATTTTTGCGTAGATTGGAGTTCAAAGCGCAGCTTTGCTGTGCTTTGGACTTTCATAGGATTATTTACAGCAAGAAATTTTTGGTAGTTTTGCAAGTACCTCTCTTAAAAAACAATGAGTTACAAAATTGGTGGAGGTATTGTCAATTAGATGGGTTTATTTCTGTCAGTTCATATTTCGGATGGATTTATTTTTTAAGAAATGTTACGCGATGCTCAACTTTTTTAAGTAGTTGAATTTTAATCATTAAATTTTTGGTGGATACGCGCTACGCTATCCACCTACTATAGTATTCCAGTTCAATCCGTCCAAGATTTATCTTGGACTGAGGAGTCCAAACTTTAGTTTGGACGTCCAAGATAAATCTTGGACTCCTGCCAAAATGATTTATCTTTATTGTGCAATTAAAATTATTTTACGAGTTTGATGAAAATAAAACAATGATCAGGGCATATTCAAAATTTAATATAACATATTGATTTTTATTTATAATATTTGATATTTTTCATAAATCGTGCAGCGCTTTGGGAAATGATAACCCCTTGTTTGTGATTGTTGATTGGGGATAAAGAGCACTGGACTTGAAGTGGGGCTTCGCCTGAATTAGGTGCTATGGTAAATGCGGTAAGGGGGATTGATTGGTAACTGGCTCGGTGCCAGTATCGGGGTCAACGGTTTCCGAAGAGGAACACGGACTGGGGCAATTAAGGAGAAAGGGGTTAAATACTGTTCTTTTATGTCAAAAAAATAATCCCACATGAAATTAAGCCAGTGGGCTAAATTACAAGGTGTCTCATATAAAACCGCATGGCGTTGGTTTGATGAGGGAAAATTGCCGGTACCAGTAGAGCAAATGGCAACAGGGACCCTTTTGGTTAAAACTTCTGGATATAAAAAAAACAAAGACTGTGTTGTTTATGTTCGTGTTTCATCGGGTGATCAAAAATCAGATATTGACCGACAAATAGCAAGAGTGGTTGCAATCGTGACTCAACAGGGCTTTACCGTTTCAAAAACGGTAACTGAAATAGGCGCCGGTTTGAATGGTCATAAGCCCAAATTCATGCGATTATTAAGCGATTCTTCGATTAAAATAATAGCCGTTGAATATAAAGACCGATTAATGCGTTTGGGATACGAATATGTTAAATATGCTCTAAAATCCCAAGGTAGAAGTTTAATTGTTGTAGATAATAAGGAGTTAGAAGATGATTTGGTAGAAGAAGGAAAAGCCGTATTAACTTCTTTTTGTGCTAGGCTTTATGGTCGCCGTTCGGCTAAAAATAAAGCCAAAAAAACATTAGAAGCTTTAAAAAATGACTCTAACACTTGCCCATAAAATTTGTTTGGACCCAAATAACGAGCAAGAACAATATCTTAAGCAGGCTTGTGGAATTGCTCGTTTCACCTGGAATTGGGCCTTAGAAGAATGGAAAAATCAATCTGAAAATGGTTTAAAACCAACGGCTTTCGCACTAAAAAAGCAATTTAATGCGATAAAACCTGTTGATTTTCCGTGGATGTACGATGTGACTAAATATGCGAGTCAACAGCCGTTTATCCATCTACAAACAGCATTTAATCGTTTTTTTAACGGATTAGGAGGTTATCCCAAATTAAAGAAGAAAGGTCACCATGATAGCTTTTATATTGGAAATGACCATATTAATATTGATGGCAAATACTTCAAATTACCCAAACTCGGTTGGATGCGAATGCGAGAAACTTTGCGTTTTTCTGGAAGGGTGATAAGTGCCACAATTTCTCCTCGAGCAAATAAGTGGTTTGTTAGTCTTAATGTTGAATTATGTCAAGCACCTAAATCATGCAATAGCCAAGCTGGTGTGGGTGTTGATCTAGGTATTAAGGCACTTGCCGCTTTGTCAAACGGGGAAGCATTTGAAGCACCAAAACCTTTAAAGAAATCTCTCAAAAAACAAAAGCGTATGCAGCGTTCATTGTCGCGGCGGTTAAAAGGATCAAATAACAGACAGGAAATCAAAGAAAAGATAGCATCAGTACATGCCAAAATAACAAATATTAGGCTTGATTCTATTCACAAGTTGACCTCATTCCTTACTAATCATTTTGGTGGAATTGTGATTGAGGATTTGAATGTCTCTGGCATGTTAAAAAACCGTAAGCTTTCTCGTGCGATTGCTGATATTGGTTTTTACGAGTTTCGGCGGCAACTTGAGTATAAGTCTAAATATAAGGGCAATTACTTGTTGATTGCTGATAGGTGGTTTCCGTCATCAAAAATTTGCTCAAACTGTGGTAATAAAAAAGAACAACTTGCGCTTCACGAACGTGTTTACCATTGCGAAGCTTGTGGTCAATCGCTGGACCGAGATTTGAATGCGGCTATTAACTTAAAAAACCTTTTATATTGAAGCTAGGTTAAAATACCGGGAGTTCCTCGGAAATTAACGCTTGCGGACAAGATGGGCTCTGTTGCAGCTTGCTGTAACAACCCGCTTGCTTGAAGCAAGAACCAGGGCGTGAGATATTTGTCCACAAACTGGAGAACGGATTGGTAGAAACTTGAATATCGGAGCTTTCCTAGTTGGTCAAACATTATAACCTGTTGATTTAACAAGTACCTTATTCAACGCTCAAAGATAGACTCCATGATAAATCAATGACTTACAAAATATTCCGTTTTTTTGGAATGTTCCCAGTGCGAAATATAATGAATTGATTGTTGTCCATCACAAACCATAACGGATAGCATCCCTGAGAAGGAATGCTATCCGTGAAGTTATTAGGCAAAAGCCAAAACCTTCGAGGTTTTTCAAACCTCGAAGGTTTTGTCCAGAAGGTTACTCATTCGCTAATATTGTCGATTGTATCGCCAAGTTGGATCGGAGAATGGCATCCAGTTCATCCAAATGTTCCATTGGATTAGCGCCTTCCTCAAAATAGGCGGCATAGAAAGTATACGTTCCGCCTATACCTGGCACCACTTCAAAATCCAGCAAGCGGTGGGCGGCATCCATGCTTTGTAATGATTCTTTTAAGGCTTGGGGTCTGAAATCGAAAGGTTTCAAAGGTAAAGGTGTCCTGAAGAACACTTCACCCGTCGGGATTTTAATAGCCACCCAAAGGTCAACCAAATCAAAGCGTGATTTCACATTGACGCTTTCTATGAGATCGACAACCACCAGATCGCCAATATCATAGAAGTCCTTCATGCCTTCAAATTCAACCAGTACACGTTCTCCCACCAAGACAGTACGACTCTCCTCACCCGTTAAGCCGTCATTATCAGTCACCCGCAGCGTGACGAGATATTCACCCTCTTCAGGGAAAGTCAGTTCCTTCGTTTCCTCGGTGAACGTTTGACCATCGGAAAGGTGCCATTCATAGTTTTCAATACGCCCGTCGGCATCTATTGAACGTTTCGCACTCAGTTGCACCGTCCGCTGTGATACGGCCTGTTTGTCATCAATATCAATAATCGCAACTGGCGCTAATTTCTCAACATCCGGCACCACCGTGACAATTTGCGTGGCAACATTGGTGCTAGACAGTCCATCGTCGTCTGTCACGACTAAACTGATTTGATAGCTGCCTTCTCTATCAAAACTCACAGTGGGTTTTTCACCGGCAACGATTTGACCATTAGACAACGTCCATAAGTAATCCACTACTCGCCCATCAGCATCAAAAGACGCGCTGGCCTCTAACTGAACTTCTGGCGACGAGGGTTTAACGACATTGGGAATCGCCATAAATCGAGCCACCGGGGGCGATTGCACAATCACCGTTTGTTGCGTGCTTTCGGTCCTACCATCATTGCCGGTGATAGTCAGGGCGATGATGTGGATGCCCGGTTTATTGAAAGTCAAGCGGCTGGTTCTGTCAGACGTGATTTGTCCATCCGACGTTGACCAATCATATTGCGAAATCTCCGCACTTGGCGAAGAATTACCGGCATTCAAATTGACAGTGAGTGGGGCCTCGCCTTGCATCGGCGTTACTGTAAATGCTGGCCTGAGTGGATCGGGTTGCGTTGATTCGGTGACGACAACCGTTTGGGCAGCGGTGGCGGTGGCCCGATTATTATCAATTACCGTCAACGTGACAGTGTGCGTACCAACTTTGTTAAAGGTTAAACTGGGTGTCAGGCCTAGCGTTTGTTGCCCATCCGAGCTAGCCCATTGATATTGAATAATGCGGCCGTCGGGATCAGAAGAACCGCTGGCATTGAAATTGACTTGAAGGGGGGCTTCGCCAAAGTTGGGCGTGACGGTAAATGTGGCAATGGGGGATTGATTGGCGACTGGCTCAGTGCCGGGGTCAACGGGTTCCGTAGACGAACAAGAGCCGGGGGCGGATTGTGTTTTTGCCCAGCTCGGATTTTTGTCGTCAAGGAACATTTTCACTATCGGATCAGACGCGGTTAACCGATTGTTGTCCAAATTGATGTTAGACAACAAACTCGGAATAATCAGGGAAGGTGTAATGTTTCCGCACAGTTGATTGTTTTGCAGATGCAGTGTATACAACTCGGCGACATTAGTGAGATCCGGGATAGGTCCGGTTAATTGGTTGTCATGCAGATCGAGAGACGACAACTTTGTCAAGTTATCGAGATTGGGAATCGGCCCACTTAATTGGTTATCGTAAAGCCTAATTTCCGTCACATTTTTCAAGTCAGCAAAACTGGGGATAGGGCCGCTCAGTTGGTTGTTGTAAATATTGAGAGACTCCAAACTGGTCAACCCCTTAAAATTAGTGAGGCCACTCAGTTGGTTGTTGTACAGATAGAGAGACTTCAAACTGCCCAACGCACTTGTATCGGGTAAAGGGCCGCTCAGTTGATTGTTGTGCAGTTCGAGTGTCCCTAGACTATTCAAGTCGTTTAAACTCGGGATAGGGCCGGTCAGTTGGTTGTTGGATGCACTGAAGGATTTCAAACTGGTCAAACCCTTGAAACTGGTGATACCGGTCAGTTGGTTGTTGTACAGCCTAATATCCTCTAACTTGGTCAGGCCACTCATATCAGGGATAGGCCCGCTCAATTGGTTGTGCTCCAAATTGAGGGTTTTCAAATTGGTCAGGGCATTCAAATTGGGGATAGAGCCGCTTAGTTTATTGGAGTATAGTCCAAGAGACTCCAAATGACTCAAAGCACTCAAATCGGGGAGCGTACCAGTCAATTTGTTGCCATACAGCGAAAGGTACCTAACATGCCCATTGTTACATGAAACGCCATGCCAACCGCATGGCTCGTTTGTCACTTTCCAGTTAGTCCGCGTGGACCAGATAGGCCCGGCCGTGCTGCCAAAAAATGCCACTAAGGTATGACACTCAGCAGGGGGGATTTCAGTCACCGCATCGCAATTTGTGACGGCCGACGCAGTCGATGACCATCCTAAAAATATTGGTAATGCCAAGAACGTAGGGCGGCAAAATACCCTAAGCTTATGCTTTTTGGGGGGAGTTTGTTTTTGGTGGGAATTTCTTTGCATAAAAACCGGCCATTCGCAATGACCTGTGCATTGAAATAACGGGTTACCGGTTTTGAACAGTACCCGGCATTTACGGTATTATGGATAGTATCCATGATTCAACCTTGTCTCCTAAGTTAGGTTTGGATTTTGGGCAGGTGCGCTGAGTGTGTTTAGCACTCAAGCGCACCGCACAATTGGTGGACTGGCGAATTTTCCAGCCCGTAAAGTCGGTTTAGGTTTTCATCAAAAAATATATATTTATACCAATTTTATGTAACCCATTGATTTAGTTAAGACTTGTATTATTACTGACACAAATGTCATAAAATCAAGCACTTAAGATTCAATTGGTAAAAGGTTTAAAGTTTTAAGGATTTTTGATGTTTAATAGGTAGCTTAGTTTAAACAAAAATTAAAATCAAGCTTGCAAAAAAAAATATAACAAATATTCACCGTTTTGGTTTTTATCATTGGTGGATTTTGAAGTGAGTCATCGTGCGCTTTAGTTTTGCGCTTGTCAAGTAAAGAGTACAGCTTCTTTCCTGATTTTACGGATATTTAGTACAGCTTCTTTCCTGATTTTACGGATTTAATTAACGCCTGAACTACTGATATCCATGAAATTTATCCACCTGTGCGGTTAAACGCAAAAATGCAGGGCTGCACAAAAAATGTACCCGTCAAAAAACCAAGTTTTTTGAAAAAAAAGTTCCCAGGGCGTTGCCCTGGGCTTTAATAAAGCGCCCTTTCAGGGCTGAGCTGTTACAAAAAAAACTTAACTTGGTTTCGAGGCACAAACATTTGGGTTTATCGGTATCAGTTTTTGTACACAAAAACTGAGTTTCAAGTTAAAGTTTTTGCGCGCAAAAAATCTAGCCTAGAACCGAGAAAGTTATTTTAAGTTATTTTATTTCGTAACTACTCAGCACCGAAGGTGCGCATTATTATAGCCTGTCCTTTGCGGCAGGTATTTAAAGCCCTGAAAGGGCGCATTATTATAGCCTGGGGCAACGCCCCAGGTATTTAAAGCCGCATTATTATAGCTTGGGGCAACGCCCCAGGTATTTAAAGCCCTGAAAGGGCGCATTATTATAGCCTGGGGCAACGCCCCAGGTGCTCAGCCCCAACAGGGCTTATTATTTATAGCCTGGGGCAACGCCCCAGGTGCTGAAAGGGCGCATTAAAATTTTAACGAGCACCTGGTGGGCTTGTTCGTTGTTATTCTGGTGAAAAAGCAAGTTCCCAGGGCGCAGCCCTGGGCTTTAATAAAGCGCCCTTTCAGGGCTGAGTAGATTAGCGTATTTTTATTAACAAAAAACGTTAAACAATGATGATGACAGAACGAAATCCCCATAACATTCCTTTGCTAAAGGAGGGTACTAAAATGACGGAGAAATCAATGTCAAGTCATAGCGATAGTCAAAGTATGAATGCCCGCCAAAACATAGGGAAATATAAACGCTGGATCATCAAAATTGGTAGTGCCTTGCTTACCAATGACGGACGCGGCTTAGACAAAACGGCCATTAAAAACTGGGTTGCCCAAATGGCCACTTTGCATCAACGCGATGTGGAATTAGTGTTAGTGTCCTCCGGTGCGATTGCTGAAGGCATGACACGCTTGGGATGGGCGCAACGCCCCACCGCCCTGTATCAATTGCAAGCGGCCGCAGCGGTTGGACAAATGGGCATGGTACAAACTTATGAGTCATTTTTTCAACAACATGCCATGCACACGGCCCAAGTGTTGTTGACCCATGATGATTTAGCCAATCGCGAACGTCATCTAAATGCGCGTAGCACCTTGCACACTCTAATCAGCCTAGGTGTGGTGCCCGTCGTTAATGAAAATGACACCATCGCTACCGAAGAAATTCGTTTTGACAATGACACGCTGGCAGGTTTGGTCGCCAATCTAATAGAAGCCGATTTACTGGTAATACTCACGGATCAACAAGGCTTATATGAGCGTGATCCACGTACCGATCCAACGGCGGCCTTGATTGAAGAAGGTTATGCCGGTGATGCTCGTTTTCAAGCCATGGCTGGGGACAAAGGTAGCACAGTGGGACGAGGTGGCATGTTGACCAAACTGCGGGCTGCGACGCTGGCCGCTCGCTCTGGTACGGCAACGCTGATTGTCTCTGGGCGTGTTCCCGACGTGTTACTACAGATTGCGGCCGGAAAAAATCTAGGGACTTTATTGCTGCCCGCTCAACCCCCTCTGGCAGCACGTAAACAATGGTTGGCTTCGCATCTTAAAATGTGTGGTTATTTATATTTAGATGAAGGGGCCGTCAAAGTGTTGCGCCATTTTGGGAAAAGTCTTTTAGCGATTGGAGTCACTCGTGCCGGCGGTGAATTTACACGGGGGGATATGGTGGCTTGTCTTAGCCCAGATGGACAAGAAGTGGCGCGTGGTTTGGTGAATTATAATGCAGAAGAAACCCAGAAAATATTAGGTCATCCAAGTGAACAAATTGCAGACATTCTGGGTTATGTGGATGAACCTGAGTTGATTCATCGGGATAATTTGGTATTGGTGTGAGGGGAAAGGGGATCGGTTCAAGGGGATCGCTCCAAGGTTAAACCCCTTATAGCGTGTCATTTATTTTTTCCGAGAAGAGAAATATTAAAACGTTGGCCAGATTTCGTGAGCTTTGCTCGAAATGACACTTTATTGAATGGGAACGAGAAAGTTTTTGAATAAGTACTTTGAATTCAGGAAAAAACGAATTTTGGTTGGAAATTGCTAATATGAGTTGGTATCAAAGTTGGTTGGCTCAAAGATTTCAGGGATTAGTTGGAATCAAAGGTTTAATTCGTTAATTTCTGGGATTAGTTGTACTCAATTGATAGGGGGTAAAAAGTCAATTGAATCATACTTACTAAATACTAACTATAATTTCTATGTACAGGACAAAAAATGTGATCAACTCACAAGTTGTGATGCTATCGCTGTTTTTTGCGATAGTATCACTTTTTGAATAGGAGCCCATTGTGATGCTATCGCTGTTTTTTGCGATAGTATCACTTTTTGAATAGGAGCCCATTGTGATGCTATCGC
>Ga0164315_10001480_pt1 | contig 17657 bp, 14 predicted proteins | sample GuaBasSedimGuay6_FD_113737 | JGI IMG/M metagenome (GOLD analysis project Ga0164315, IMG submission 113737) | Subseafloor sediment microbial communities from Guaymas Basin, Gulf of California, Mexico - Guay6, Core 4569-2, 0-3 cm | ecosystem: Environmental > Aquatic > Marine > Hydrothermal vents...
AAAATTAATTTTTCTTCAGGTACGAGTTCATTAATAGCCTGTTCCATCAGCTGATGTTCGTTCTCTTTTTGTTCCAGTTCTTCCAGAGTTTCTTCTGTGTCTGCCGAAACCAGTTTTTCCGCAACATTTTCCACCGTCCTTATCTTATTTTTTTGCTTCCGTAACTCAGAAATAGCAGTGTTGTAAGTAATCCGGTAAATCCATGTGGAAAAACCGGCCTCTTTTCGGAATTTTTTCAATGAACTATAAGCTTTGACAAATGCATCCTGGGCTATTTCTTCGGCAAGTTCCCGGTTGCGGACAATGCCCAGTGCCAGACTGAAAACACGATCTTTATACCTGTCAACCAACAGAGCATACGCATTACGGTCTCCATTCATTACCTGCCTGATGATGTCTTCGTCAGCCGCTCTCATTTTTAATTGGACGCATTATTTCCCCTCCGGTTACAAAGGAATGCCATCGTACAAAGATATTCACCTTTTTGCTTTACATTTGTATGACCTTATTTTAAATTGCTGATATAATGAAGAATATAAGTGCCTTATTTCTGGTGTTCGTTGCTGTGGCTGCCCATGCCCAGTTCGACAAGTTTTTTACGGACAAAACCCTGCGTATGGATTATTACCACAGCGGGAACCATGAAACGGAATTTTATTCGTTTGACGAACTCATCGAAGAACCATACTGGGGCGGATCGAAAGTGAATCTGGTGGACACCTTCGAATATGGAAATTATTACATGAAAGTAATCAATGTACAAAACGACTCGCTGCTGTATTCGCGGGGGTATTCTTCCCTCTTTGGTGAGTGGCAGACAACCCGTGAGGCGGAAGAAACCTGGCGGACATTGTCGGAAGCAGTTGTTTTCCCTTATCCGAAGCAGGAAGTACGGATTGAATTGTACGGCAGGAACTGGGACGGGATTTTTGAAAAGAAATTTGAATATACGGTCGATCCTTCTGCTAATTATTTCATTAAGCAGGAAAACAGGCTGAATTATCCCTCTTTTGATGTGCATATTTCGGGCGATCCCCAGCAGAAAGTGGATATTGTCATTTTACCCGAAGGCTATACCGAAGAAGAACTCGGCCTGTTTATCGAAGACTGCCGGAAATTTTCTGAAGACCTGTTTGCCTTCGCTCCTTACACTGAAAACAAGGACAAATTCAATATCAGGGGAATACTGGCTCCTTCGCGGGATTCAGGAGTGGATATCCCTGCCGATACCGTATGGAGAAATACACTTATGAGTTCCGGCTACTATACGTTCGACAGCGAGCGCTACCTGATGACATTCGATAATAAAAGTGTGCGTGATCTGGCAGCCAATGCGCCGTACGATCAGATATATATTTTGGTAAACAGTAAGAAATATGGTGGCGGAGCTATTTACAACTACTACAACGTGAGTGTGAACAGCAACGTTAAATCGGCACAAATACTTACGCATGAGTTTGGCCACGGTTTTGCCGGGCTTGCCGATGAATACTATGATTCGTCCACTTCGTACGAAGATTTTTATAACCTGAAAACGGAGCCGTGGGAGCCGAACATTACTACGCTGGTCGATTTCAAAAGTAAATGGAAGGATATGCTGAAAAAGAAGACACCCGTGCCCACACCCGATACGTTACCGTATTATGATGTTCTGGGGGTTTTCGAAGGCGGTGGCTATGTGGCAAAAGGTGTTTACCGGCCAATGCACGACTGCATGATGAAAACATTCCAAAAGACAACTTTTTGTCCTGTATGTACGCAAGCTATTCAGAAGATGATTGATTTCTATTCGGAGTAAAACCGGCACTCTTTTTGGATGTCTTCGGCCTGCTATAATTCTTAAAATTTCTTAAAGAACACGTGTATTATAACAAATACGGCATATTTACGTATTATTACTAAACAATTTGTAAACGATATGACTATTAAAAATGATATAGCTATAAGCGATTCCGGCTTTGTGTTTGCACCCGGTACGGGAGAATCATTCACCGTGAATCCAATCGGAGCTGAAATTATCCAAATGCTGAAGGAAGAAAAATCTGTTGAGCAGATCAGCGAACGAATGCTGGAAAAATACAATACGGACGCCACAACGGTGGAGAAGGATGTGAATGATTTTATTTCGATGCTGAGGCATTTTTCTTTAATTGAAATGAATGACTAAAAGAAAGCTGACGATAGCGGTAACGGGCCTGAATGCGATTGACAGCCCGGGTCCCGGTGTGCCGGTAATACGTGCCCTGAAAGAGGCAACGGCATTCGATGCACGGATTATTGGTTTGTCCTACGAATCGCTGGAGCCTGGAATTTATATGCATGATCTGGTAGATAAAACATACCATATTCCCTATCCGTCCATGGGAATCGAAACTCTTTTCGAACGGATAAAATACATACATAATCAGGAAAAGCTGGATGTGATCATTCCTAATTTTGATGCGGAAATGTTCTCATTCATTAAACTGGCACCCGAATTGAAAAGCATGGGAATTCATACCTTCATGCCTACGGCAGAACAGTTTGAAGAAAGACAGAAAATGAATCTCCCGGAGTTCGGTAAGAAACATCAGATAACGGTTCCTGCCAGTGAAGCAGTATTTGCTGCAGGAAAAATTGCCGAAATCCTGAAAGATTTTGAATTTCCGGTCGTTGTTAAAGGTAAATTTTACGATGCTAAAATTGCCTATAATTTTGAACAGGTACTGTCGGCTTTTAACAGTATTTCTGCTAAATGGGGCGTGCCGATCATTTTCCAGGAATTCATCCGGGGTACGGAATTTAATGTCACCGGACTGGGAGATGGAAAAGGAAACACAGTGGCTGCCGTACCTATGCGCAAACAATACATAACCGACAAAGGAAAAGCCTGGGGAGGTATTGCTATTACCGATGAAAAGCTTCTGCAACTGACAAAGCATTTTGTAAAAGAAACAAAATGGAGAGGCGGATTCGAGCTCGAGTTGATGAAAGACGATAAAAATGATTTTTACCTGATGGAAATCAACCCGCGCATACCTGCCTGGATATACCTGGCGGTAGGCGTCGGACAAAACATCCCCGAAGCACTAACATTGCTTGCCCTTGGCGAGAAGGTAGCGCCATATACAACCTACGAACACGGTAAAATGTTTATCCGCTATTCGTGGGATATGATCGTAGATCTGAAAGAATTTGAAAAAATATCCACAATGGGAGAGTTGTGACGGAACATTGGAATGGTGGAATCTTGGAAAATAAATAAAAGTGTCAGATATGACAGAGAGAAGAAATATTGCAGAAGGATATTGCCGTAGAAGTATTACCGAATACTTAAATTTTTTAAATATAGCACTGGGTTCCTGCGGTGAATTTCATTCTTCATATTATAGTTTGTACAAAGCCGATTTATTCCCGGAAAAAAATTATGAAACACTAGACGAATTACATTTTAAAGTTGAAAATCAATTATTGAAACTAATTGAATCATTACAAAAGAAGAAAGAGAATGGAGATTGGAAAGATTCATTTGTTTAAACAATCCATCATTCCATTATTCCATCATTCCAATATTCCAAATAAGTAAAAAACCATGGAAAAACAACGATATGAACGCCCGCTGATCCAAAAGCTGGAAAACAATATGCCCAATAAATTCGGAACAAGAACAGAGTCTGCTCCTATGACGCATATTGACGATGTTGCGGTAAAAGATTTGATGGACAAATACGGGTCACCTTTATTTGTTATCTCTGAAAAAACCATACGGACAAATATCCGCAAAGCACGGAAAGCATTTGAAACCCGCTATCCGAAAGTGCAATTTGCGTGGTCGTACAAAACCAATTATCTCGATGCGGTTTGCCGTACTTTTCATCAGGAAGGCTCCTGGGCGGAGGTGGTTTCTGGTTTTGAGTTCGACAAGGCACTCAACAATAAGGTGGACGGATCTAAAATCATTTTTAACGGTCCTGATAAAACCGAAGATGACATTAAAAAAGCCATTAGTAATAATGCGCTGATCCATATAGACCACCTGGATGAACTGTACAGTATTCAGGAAATAGCCGGAGAAATGAAAAAGAAAGCACGGGTGGCCATTCGTGTGAATATGGATACCGGTATCTATCCTATGTGGGACCGCTTTGGCTTTAACTATGAAAACGGACAGGCGTGGGATGCGCTGAATAAAATCATGCGCTCCGAAGTGATGGTGCTGGAAGGCCTGCATACTCATATAGGTACATTCATGTTGTCGCCCAACGCTTATGCTGTAGCAGCAGGAAAGCTGGCAGACCTGGCTATAGGCGTAAAAGACAAATACCAGCATGAAATCCGGTATATTGATATGGGCGGTGGTTTTGCTTCAAAAAACAGCCTGAAAGGCACCTATTTGCCGGGTTCGGATATGAATCCTTCTATTGATGAATTTGCCGAAGCCATTGCCAGTACGCTGATCAACAGTAATTTCCCGCCTGATAAACTGCCTTTGCTGATACTGGAAACCGGGCGTGCCCTGATTGACGATGCTGCCCATTTGCTGGGAACCGTCATTTCAAATAAACGTTTGTCCGACGGCCGGAGAACCACCATCATTGATGTAGGTGTGAATATTCTGTTTACATCTTTCTGGTACGATCACAAAATAACCCCGGCACAACCGTTTACACAATACACGGAAAACACCGTGGTTTACGGTCCTCTGTGTATGAACATAGATGTTATCCGGGATAATATAAATCTGCCTTTGCTGAACAAAGACGATCATATCGTCATTCAGAGTGTGGGTGCATACAATATGACCCAGTGGATGCAGTTCATTACCTTACGGCCACCTATTGTTATGATTGATCCGGAAGGCGAAGTACATGTGATCAGGGAAAAGGAAAATCTGGACCGGCTGCTGGAATTTGAAAACGTACCGGAACACCTGAAAGATTTTACTCTGTAATTACCGATTCCCTCGGACGGTAAATTTTTAACGGATGACTCTTTTCAGCCACATAATCAGCGACAACCTATCGGGATCGGGAAGTGTTCTTGATCAGGTGCAGTCGGAACTGATCGGACTGGGTACTGAAAAAAATGTTATTGGAAGCGAAGAGTTGTTGCAGGCGGTACAAAAGCTCCGGGAGTATTTTCCGCAGTTTGGCCTGCTGTGGCATTTTACGGGTGAACTCGCCGGCCGGCTGCATCAGGATCAGACAATCAGCGGCACGGACCTGAAAAATATTGTTCAGGAATACGTTGATAAATGGAAGAACAGCAGGGAGCAGGCAAGCCGTAATATGATCGAAAATGTTGATTTTTCAGGCAAGAGAGTTCTTGTTCACAGTAACAGTACAGCTATTCACTGCTTGTTTAGGCTGCTTTCCGAAAGGAATATTTTTCCGGAAGTCTGGCAGACTTATTCATCACCTGCAGGTGAGGGAATAATACAGGCTGAAATAATAAACGGATGGGGGTTTGAAATGCACTTCCTACACGAGGACGCTTTGAGCAATTTTATGGAACAAATGGATATGGTGGTCTTCGGCGCGGATTTACTACTGGAAGATCGGTTTGTAAATAAAGCCGGTACCTTCCCCATCTCATTGCTTTTCAACCATTTTAAGAAACCTGTATATGTGCTTGCCGAACGAAGGAAACAAATCAGCATTTCGGAAGTGCCGGCAGATCTGGTTAAAAAGTTAACGAATGAAATAGAAAAACCCGCCGAAGAATTAGCTCCGGAACAGGTAAAAAACATCATTGTACATAACCTTTATTTTGAGTTTACACCAATGTCGCTGGTAAACCGTGTATTTTTGGACAAGTAAATATGGAAAAAAATACAAATCTTCTCTTGCAAAATTACGGGCGCAGCCTGATCAGCAGCTACGGACAGGTCTTTTTTTCTAAGAACCTTGTCTTCGCCGTTATTCTGCTGATAGTTACCTTTTTTGATATATATGCCGGTATTGCCGGGTTACTTGCCGTTGTTTTCACCAATACAACAGCTATGTTCCTGGGACTGAACAGGCAGAAAATATACGAAGGCGTTTACGGATTTAACTCCTTGCTTGTTGGTTTAGGCATCGGTATTTATTACCAGCCCGGGCCGGAGTTTTACATTATCCTGGCTCTGGTATCAATGATCACCCTGTTTTTTTCTGTAGCGTTTGAAGGTGTGCTGGGAAAATACGGCCTGCCTTACCTGAGTATTCCGTTCCTGCTGGGTATCTGGCTCGTGGTAATCGCCACCAAAAGTTACTCAACCCTGGCGATTAGTGAGCGGGGGGTGTATAGTTTGAACGATATGTATGCTATCGGAGGAATGACCATGGTCAGGCTGTACGAATGGTTCAATAACCTGGCGGTACCCGAATCGCTGCGTATTTACTTTAAATCACTCAGCGCCATTCTTTTTCAATACCACATGTTTGCCGGAATCCTGATAGCCATCGGTCTGCTTTACTATTCACGGATCGCTTTTCTGATGTCGCTCATCGGGTTTTACACAGCTTATTATTTTTACTTTTTTATCGGCGCCGACATCAGTGAATTAACTTACAGTTACATTGGTTTTAACTACATTCTCACGGCTATTGCTATTGGCGGATTTTTTATTGTGCCCTCGTGGCGCTCCACTTTGTGGGTGGTTCTTCTTACACCGCTCATTGCTATTATATTAAGCAGTACGTCTTTTTTGTTTTCTATCTTCCAGCTTTCGGTACTGTCGCTTCCTTTTAACGTCATCGTTATCCTGTTTTTGTATGTGCTGAAATTCAGAGAGACTCGTATTGAATCGCTATCACCGGTGGTCATTCAGCAGTATTCGCCCGAAAAACACGCGTACAACCACAACAACTACAGAGAACGTTTCGGTTCGCTCCCGTGGTTCCCCATGAAATTACCGTTTTGGGGTGAATGGCAGGTGACACAGGGACACAAAGGAGCCCATACACATCAAAAAGACTGGCAACATGCCTGGGATTTTGAAATTGTTGATGATGATGGTAAGGCATTCGAAAATTCAGGTAAGCGGGTGGACGATTATTACGGCTTCAACAAACCGGTAACGGCCCCTGCCGATGGAGTTGTTGTGGAGGTGGAAGACGGTATCGATGATAATGTTATCGGAGATATGAACCTGGAAAAAAACTGGGGGAACAGCGTGGTGATCAAGCATGCCGAAGGCTTATACGCTCAGATAAGTCACCTGAAAAAAGACAGTATTAAAGTCAGCGCTGACCAGACGGTCAAACAGGGAGAAGTGCTTGGCCATTGCGGGAACTCGGGCAGATCGCCTGTACCGCATATACACATGCAATTTCAGAAAACTCCATCCATCGGATCGGCTACCATTAGCTATCCGCTGTCGGCCATTATCATTAACGATAAAAGCGATTACCGTTTTCAAACTACAGCCATTCCCGAACTGGATCAGATGGTATCTAACCCGGTGAGGAACGAACTGCTTTATGAAGCATACCATTTTATACCGGGGCAGACGCTGCAGTTTGAATTAACGGCAGAAGGAAAAAAACAGTCTGTTGCGTGGGTTGTGGAATCCGATATTTACAAGAATACGTATTTTCTGTGCAAACAGACAAACGCAAAAGCTTATTTCAGACAGCTCGGGGATGTGTTTTATTTTACCAGCTACGAAGGCCGGAAAAATACCCTGCTCTATTATTTCTTCCTGTCATCATTCAAACTGGTAACGGCCTATTATAAGGACATGAAAATTACAGACGCTTATCCGCTTTCCCTGTATCCCGGCAAATTTGTGAAGATCCTGCAAGACTTTTGTGTGCCGTTTTTCAGGTTTCTCCACACACGTTTTGAATTGGATTATGCTTTACTGACAGAAGACGGGGAAGATTCAGAGATCATCTTACATTCCGAAACTTATTTTACCCACAGGAAAACAGCATCGCCGGATATGCAATTCACAATAACGATTGGCGTAAACGGAATAAAACAGCTCAGTATCCAAACGGAAAAGAAACAGATCGAAGCAAAAAGAGTGTATTAGATGGGACAACCGAAGACGATCATAAACCGATGGCTGCTAATTATTTTACTGGCCGGTGTATTCCTGCCGGGTCGGGCACAGATAATCGATTTTCCCTACATTGATTCGGTAACCTACCATCATTATGTAAATCATAAATGGGAAGCTGTTGTAGCCAATGGAAAAATAGGGCTGGAAAACCATATTGACTACTACTATCTGCGCATGCGTATAGGAGAAGCTTATTATGCCATGGAGAAATATGCGCTGGCCATTCCTCATTTTAAAAAAGCACTGGAATTCAGTCATCAGGATAAATCCGCCTCTGCCTACCTGTACTATTCATACATCAACATGGGTATGAGCAGCAGGGCTTACCGTTTAGGTATGTCGTTCAACGAACACCTGAAACAGTCGCTTGATATAAAGCCAAAACCGGTGGAATTGATCGATGTGTTTGGCGGCTATACGTTTTCGAATAATGAAAGCAGGAACAGTCAGATCAGCCTGCTGAGACAGCAAGATGATTTCGGTAAACAAACACTTATCGGTAATCAAATCTATATGCACGCGGGCCTGACGTTTCATTTTTCGCCCTCATTCAGCCTGTACCTGAGTGGAAGCTATCTGGATATCGCCCGTACAAACCGTTTTGAATACCGGATAGAAGAGCAGACAAAAGGCGTGCCTGTATATGCAAATGACGGATGGATTGTGAACCGGTTTGAAAGTGAAAAAGTTACCTATGATCAGTCGTTTGAAGGACGTATCAGGCAATATGAATATTATGCAAATGCTAAAATTCAAATGGCCAACGGCTTATCGCTGAACCTGTTTGGTAATCTGCTTTCCATTAACGCGCCCGTAATTGATAATGAGAAGATTTCGGTTATCAAAACCGACACCCTCACGTGGCATCCTGCCACCGGCGAAGTGCAAGCTTATGCATGGACGAAAGACAGTATGGTGTTTACCGAAACCGACACCTCTTTTGTAAACTGGGTGGCAGGAGTGAATTTGCAAAAGGATTTTAATACTGTTACAATCAATGTCTTTGGTACGTTTTCGCAGTTAACAGAAAGCTATCAGGGACAAGTGGGCATGTCGCTTTTGTATTATCCGCTGGGAAGCACCTTATTTTATGGTAAAACGGAACTGACCGGTTTTTTTGAGTCCGGTGAAATTTATGGCAACGAAAAACGTTTGATCTTTTACCAGATGCTGGGCATAAAACTTTTTAAAAATACATGGCTGGAAGGTGAATATATGGCTGGTAACCTGCACAATGTAAACAGAAACCAGGGAATGATCGTATATAATTTACCAGAGAAAATCAACTTTATAGCAGGGTTAAATCTTCATATATTTGCCACAAAACATCTGGCCGTGAGCCTGATGTATAATTATTCCGATAAGCAAGGGGTTTATAAAACAGAAAATATGAGTAGCGATACAGAAACGTTTTACTCATTTAAATATCAAACACAAAGTATTATAGGAGGAATCAAATGGACATTTTAAAGAAAGGATTGATCATTTTATTGGTTGCCGCGGCCCCAGTACTGAATGCGCAGAATAAGAGTACGCTTCAGGAAACATTCAAACAGTCATATGAACTTGAATATGCGGGTGACTACAGCAAAGCTGTGAATTTACTGAAAGAAGTGTACAATGAAGAGTCATACGAAATAAATCTCCGTCTGGGCTGGCTGACTTATTTATCAGGCAACTTCACCGAAGCCATTCCCTATTATCAGAAGAGCATCCAGTTAAAACCTTTGTCGGTGGAGGCCCGCCTGGGGCTCGTATATCCTGCTTCAGCCATGGGCAACTGGACTCATGTAGAGAAGATGTATAACGAAATATTAGAGATTGATCCGCAGAATTCGGTGGTGAATTACCGGATGGGATTGATCTATTACGGAAAAGAAGACTATGCAACGGCGGCCCGTTACTTTGAAAAAGTGATTAACCTGTATCCGTTTGGTTACGATGGTGTGATTATGATGGCCTGGACTAATTTCAAACTCGAAAAATACCGTGAAGCTAAAATTCTGTTTCAAAAAACCTTGCTGATCAGTCCCGGAGACGCTTCAGCATTGGAAGGGCTGGGGTTGCTGAAATAAAAATGCAGGGATTGCTCCTGGTCTGATAGACAAACACTCAAAATCAACATTAGATTTACGATGACCGTGTAAATATAAAATAATATATTATATTTGCACGGTTGTGAAAAAGATGTATTATTCAAGAAAACTTGAAAAAAACCTTATTAAAGGTTTAAATAATAATCCGGTAACTGCTGTTATTGGCCCAAGACAGTGTGGGAAAACAACACTTGTAAAACATATTATTAATAATATTCAAAAAGAAGTTGTTTATCTTGATCTTGAACGCCCCTCCGATTTACAAAAACTTGAATACGCCGAATGGTTTTTAACAAAACAGAAGAACAAGCTGATTTGTCTGGATGAAATTCAACGAAAGCCCGAATTATTCCCGTTAATTCGAAGTTTAATTGACGAATGGGGAGGTAATACACATTTTTTAATTTTAGGATCGGCAACTCGTGAATTAATCAAACAAAGTTCTGAAAGTTTGGCTGGTAGAATTACTTACAAGCAACTTACCCCTTTTTTATTCAATGAAATAAAACAAGATTTTACAATAGAGGATTACATGGTAAAGGGTGGTTTTCCGCGAAGTCTTATGAAAATGGATTCATTAGAATCTTTTGAATGGCGGGAAGATTTTATAACTACGTTTTTAGAGCGGGATTTACTTATGTGGTCTGGGTTTTCAACAGAAACCATGCGCAAACTATGGTTAATGATTGCACATCTGAACGGGCAGATCGTTAATTACCACCTGATTGCTTCATCTTTAGGTATCAGCGCACCTACCGTAAAGAATTACATTGAGTTGCTGTCATCAACATTTATGGTAAGATTGTTACCCCCATTTATTGCCAATACAGGAAAACGTCTGGTAAAATCGCCGAAAATATATTTAACGGATACAGGAATCACCAATGCCCTGATGGGGATTACCAATTTTAACCAGTTAGCGGGTCACCCTTCACTTGGTGCTGCCTGGGAGTCACTTGTGTTTGCTAATCTTACGGGTAATTTCCAAAGTCTCAATTTTTATTTTTACAGAACAAATCATGGTGCCGAACTGGATTTGATCATCGAATCAAAAGGGAAAATTATTGCTGTTGAATGTAAAGCAGGCACCACACCTGTTTTGTCAAGGGGAAGCTATACAGCCATTTCCGACCTGAAACCCTTATATACATTTATTGTTTCACCCGTTAAGTCGGGGTGGTCTGTTAAACCGGGTGTAGATGTGGTTTCGCTGGAAGAAGTCATCCAGCGGATTGGCGATACATTTGGGTTGCCGAAAGTTTGAACAACCTCACATTGCGGAAGTAATTACAAATAATTTCCCGACAGAAAGAAAACATATAAAGACGGATACCTCGCTTTTCTGAAAGAGTATGATGTCGTTTATTATGATGAGCGGTATGTATGGGATTGATGATTTCGCCCCTTTGGGGCTTGGTGGTTGTTTTTTATTTACCGGACTGCGCCCGGATGTATTGATTACGCACCTTCGGCGCTTAAGTTACATGTACTGGTATTCTTCTCCTTTGAAAATTCTAAATCCGGCTAAAACTATTAATATCGCAAACTTTCAACATTCCGGATTCCCAACAAATTATTTTCCGATACCAAGCCTCAATGGGGTTAAAATAAATACTATCAGGAATAAACCGGAGCGTATGCATTATCATTATTAATCAGGATCAAAGAAGGCTTTAAATTTCGGAATCGTTTTAGTATTTTTATACCATACATAATTTTGAAATAAGCCCCAACGGGGCGGTTATCATAAACACCGGGCGAAGCCCGGAGTATAAAGCAGAAAGAACCAAAGCGCCAAAGGCGCGAAATCATTAACAAAATGTGCATTGGGAGTAAACCAGGGCATATGTATCATCGTTAACAAACTAAAAAGAATCTAAACATCGGAGCCTCAGATTTAAGAACAGTTTAAGTATCTTTATACTTTACTTAGATTAAGCCCCAAGGGGGCGAAAATCAAGACCATCGGGTGATAATCCGATGAGGGAAAAGAAAAAAAATCTAAGTGCCAAAGGTGCGAAATCATAAATAAAATGCCACAGTCCTTAGTTAAAAATTATATCCACATAACTTTCAGTACAAAACACAGGTACCCGTTTATAGATAAAAATATAAGGGAAGAATTATTCAATTATCTTGGGGGAATATGCAGGAACCATGAATGTAATCCGGTAATTGTTGGCGGATATAAAGATCATATCCACATTCTTTGCATGTTATCACGAAAAATCGCTTTGATGAAATTAATAGAAGAATTAAAAACCCATTCATCAAAGTGGATAAAGACAAAAGGAACACAGTATAAAAAATTTTATTGGCAGAACGGTTATGGTGCTTTTTCTGTAAACCCGTTAAAAACAGACATCGTAAAGAACTATATTTCAACGCAAGAAGAACATCATAAAAAGAAAACATTTAAAGATGAATATCTTGCTTTTCTGAAAGAGTATGATGTCGTTTATGATGAGCGGTATGTATGGGATTGATGATTTCGCGCCTTCGGCGATTAACTTACCCAGGTTATTTCTTCTCTCTTTATATAAAAATAAACACCTCTTTATTCAGTAAAAATAACCCTGAGCGGGGCGATTGTCAGAAACACAGCAGATTTTCGATTCATCAGTTTACTTTCATCAGGGCCTCCAGAATAAGGGCAACAGCATCAGCGGCAAGAATTACGAGAAAGCCCAATTCGCTTTTCAGTTTTACCTTACTAAAAATGGCCGCTAACCCTGTCAAAAGTGTAGCTATGGGGAATAAAACAGTGTTGCCGTGCCAGTGGTTCAGAACCCACAGCCAGTAGGCGAATATGGTTGCCGACATCAGGCTGATAATAACTCTTGCCCACACACTCTTTTCTCTGACCGTCAGCCCGTAAAAAAAAGCCAGTGCGGCAAAGCACATATAAACATAAAATCCCCAGGTCCGGGTGGTTGAGGGAAGAAGAAAAACCAGGACAATCCCTGCGACCATTCCCATTGTGATAACTGCCGGAAATATCTTTTTTTCTTTCAGCGTCCAGAAAATCCCGAAAGCTGCTGCCAGCCCCATAAGTAGTTGTAAAAGCATAGTCATCAAATTTTGCTGCTACCTTCCTGTAAAGCGTTTTCCGGTTGATATTCAACTGGTGTTAACATAAAGAAAGCAAAGCGTAGCGCGCGTTGTCAGTCCACCAGCTGCAGATCCATCTGCCGGTTGGCCAGATCCACTTTCTTCACCAGTACATTCACTTTGTCGCCCAGACGATATACATTGCCGTGGGTTTTGCCAATGATCCTGTAATTATCTTCATCCAGGTAATAATAATCGTCTTTTAGCTCATTAAACCGGATCAGCCCCTCACTCTTGCTTTCGATGATCTCCACAAAAATACCCCATTTGCTCACGCCTGAAATATTCCCTTCCAGCACTTTCCCGATTTTGTCGGTCATGTACTCAATCTGTTTGTATTTCACCGAAGCGCGTTCTGCTTCCGTAGCCAGTTTTTCCATATCCGACGAATGTTTGCATTTATCTTCCAGCGGATCTTTTTTCACCGAATTGCCCCCGTGGAGGTAACTTTCCAGTAAACGGTGTACCATCAGGTCGGGATAACGCCGGATGGGCGAAGTAAAATGCGTGTAGTAATCGAAGGCCAGCCCGTAATGTCCGATATTGTCGGTTGAATAGATGGCTTTGGCCATGGTGCGGATGGCGATGGACTCTATCATATGTTCTTCTCCCCGGCCTTTGATCTGGTTAAACAGCTGGTTGTATGAGCTGGCCAGTTGTTTGTGGGAACTCACATTCAGGCTGAATCCCAGCTTCTTGACAAACTGCGCAAAGGTGCTCAGCTTTTCGGGGTTGGGCTCATCGTGGATGCGGTATACAAAGGTTTTAGGACTTTTTCCTTCTCCGGGTTTCCCGATCAGCGTGGCTACTTTTTTGTTGGCCAGCAGCATAAATTCTTCCACCAGATGGTTCGACTCTTTCTGTTCCTTAACGTAGGTCTCTATCGGTTTCCCGTTTTCATCCAGTTTGAATTTTATTTCCTCCGAATTAAAATTAATGGAGCCGTTTTCAAAACGTTTTTTTCTGAGAATGTCCGCAAACCGGTGCAGCTGAAGGATCTCTCTGGCGAACTCCCCTTGTTCTGTTTCGATGATCTGCTGTACTTCTTCGTAAGCAAACCGTCTGTCGGAGTTGATCACTGTTTTGCCAAACCATTCGCCTACCACTTCTGCCCGGTCGTTCATTTTAAACACAGCCGAAAAGGTGAGTTTCTCTTCGTTGGGCCGCAGCGAGCATACATTATTCGATAAAACTTCCGGCAACATAGGTATAACACGGTCAACGAGATAGATGGATGTAGCCCTGCTGTAAGCTTCTTTGTCGATGAGCGATTTCGGCTGCACATAATAGGATACATCGGCAATGTGCACACCCACTTCCCACAGGCCGTCTTTGAGTTTTTTCAGTGAAAGGGCATCGTCAAAATCTTTTGCATCAAACGGGTCGATGGTAATGGTCCAGGTGTTCCGGAAATCTTTCCTTCGCCCGATCTCGGCCTTTGAAATCGTTGTATCGATTTTGTCGGCTTCTTTTTCCACATTTTTCGGGAATGACAGCGGGAAGTTGTATTCCACGAGAATCGACTGCATCTCCACGTCGTTATCTCCCGGTTTTCCGAGTACCTGGATGATTTCGCCAAAAGGATTATTCGAATGTTCCGGCCACTCGGTGATGCGGGCGACTACCTTCATGCCGTTGATATCCTCTTTTATCTGACTTTTTGGGATAAATATATCGTAGGGCATGTTCTCGTTGTCGGGAAGAACAAAGCCGAAATTTTTACTTACTTCCAGAATACCCACATAGGTTGTTTTTTTGCGCTCCAGAATTTCTTCTATCTGGCCCTCTTTTTTGTGGCTTTTACGCCGCGGAAAGAGCAGTACTTTCACATGATCGCCGTGCAGGGCGCGGTGTACATTATTGGCTGCTACAAAAATATCGTCTCCACCCTCGTCGGGTGTAATATAGGCTTTACCGGTCTTTTTCATGTCCACGATACCGGTAACGTATTTTCTCGCCAGCCCTGTATTTGCCGAACTCTCAGCATTCAGCATATATTTTCCGGGTTTTACTTCCTGAAGTTCACCGGCAAGATGCAGCTCTTCCAGGATATTGAAGACGAGGTCTTTGCTCGCCTGGTCGCGCAGGCCAAGCTGACGCGCAATTTGCTTGTAGTTGTATGCCCTGAACGGGTTCTCAGAAAAATTGCTCAGAATAATTCCTGCCAGTGCTCCTTTGGGCCTGCGGCTTTTTTTATGTTTTTTCCCCATGATTTAATCGGATGTTGTGTCTTAATTTATGTTTTTTTGTTTTTTTGAATTTTTCAGCCTGAAAAGTAGTGATAATTATGAATCGAATTTCTTAAATATGATTAATTTCTACGGCAGGAATGGAAGCGATAAGTTTTTTTGTGTAGGCATGCTGCGGATGGAAATAAACCTGGTCGGCGTCACCGGTTTCTACGATCTTTCCGTCTTTCATCACCATGATCCTGTCCGACATATAACGCACCACCGAAAGATCGTGGGAAATAAAAATGTAGGTAAACCCGAATTCTCTTTTCAGATTGTTAAGCAAATTCAGGATGCGCGCCTGCACCGATACATCCAGCGCCGAAACCGCCTCATCACAAATGATGAATTTTGGATTTAACGCCAGGGCACGGGCAATGACGATCCGCTGCCGCTGACCGCCTGAAAATTCATGCGGATACCTGTAAAAATGTTCTTTTTTCAGTCCTGTCTTTTCCAGTAACTCTTCTGTTTTCTTCCTCCTGTTCTTTTTATTTATGTAGAGACCATGCACCGCCATAGGTTCCATAATGGCCTGCCCGATACTGAGTCGCGGATTGAGTGATGAATAAGGATCCTGAAACACGATGTTCATATGCTTTCGTTCTTTTTTCAAAGCACTTTTCGAAAGCTGCAGCAGGTTCTTCTCGTCAAACCAGATGGTGCCTTCGTTGGGTTCTATCAGCCGCAGGAGACTCCTCCCCAGGGTTGTTTTTCCGCAGCCGGACTCACCCACCAGCCCCAGTGTTTCGCCTTCTCTTACCTGAAAACTGACATCGTTGACGGCATGCACATAACCGGTGGCTTTGCCGAACAGGGTTCTGCCGGTGATATATTTTTTTACCAGGTGCTCCGTTTCAAGAATATTTTCCTCTGTGGACCGGCCAGATGAGGCTGTTGGTTTTACAGCTTTCCCTGCAGGCACCTCCTGCCCGTCTGTTTCCAGAAACTCATCAATTGTGGGCAGTACTTCCGGTTTACCTTTCAGCGGGGGGCGGCAGGCAAGAAGTCCTTTGGTATATGGGTGTTCCGGACGACGAAATACATCTTCGGCAGCCCCTTCCTCCACAATTTTTCCACGATACATCACAGCCACCCGTTCCGATACTTCGGAGATAACGCCCAGGTCGTGACTGATAAACAACAAACTCATGCCGTATTCTGCCCGCAGATCATTCAGCAGCCCGATAATCTCTTTCTGTACCGTCACATCCAGCGCGGTGGTCGGCTCATCGGCAATGAGCAGGTCGGGTTTGTTGGCCACGGCCATGGCGATCATCACCCGCTGCTTTTGTCCGCCGGAGATCTGGTGCGGATATGAACGAAAAATTTCTTCGGGCCGGGGCAGTTGCACTTTTTCAAACAGCGAGAACACCTGTTGCCGGGCTTCTTTTTTGTTGACTCCCTGGTGCAGACGGATACTTTCAGCTACCTGTTCACCGCACCGGACAACGGGATTCAGGGCGGTCATCGGTTCCTGGAAGATCATGGAAATTTTATTGCCACGGTAGGTTCTTATCTGTTGCCTGTTCAGATGCAACAAGTCGGTATCATTGAACAGAATTGTTCCGTTTTGGAAGATAGCCTGTGGTGGCAACAGACCGATAATGGCTAAAGCGGTGATGGACTTTCCCGACCCTGATTCGCCCACCAGCCCGACAGATTCTCCTCTCTTTACGGAAAAGCTTATGTTTTCCACGGCATAGGTGAGTTTTGCATCGTTTTTAAACTGAACGGAAAGCCCGTTAACATCCAATAGAAGATCCTTATGCTGCATTTTTCAAAAGTAAGGAAATAAATCACCTGTACCTCTGCACATATATGAGGATTTGACCCATGAGATACTGCCAGTGTATGACCGTTGACTGATGGAACAAACCTGACTATTTGTAAAGCAACCCTGTTTTCCGCTTAAAATTTAACGGCCTTTTAACAAAAAGCGTTAAATAACTGTTAAACAGGCAGACCGCTGCTAAATTCTGTAAGTACCTGCGTTTAATTCGACTATATTTAATAATATGTAAACAGTTGCGTCCTAAACAATGACAAAAGATTGCATTAAAGCCGTGAATGATTTGTAGTTATCGGGTACTCTCGAAATGGGGGGCTTCCACCTTTGAAAAAATGCGTAAATAAAATCAATACATGGAACGTGAAAAAAGAAAATCTGTTTGAGCGCAGCGAGTTATT
>Ga0164315_10001481_pt1 | contig 17648 bp, 18 predicted proteins | sample GuaBasSedimGuay6_FD_113737 | JGI IMG/M metagenome (GOLD analysis project Ga0164315, IMG submission 113737) | Subseafloor sediment microbial communities from Guaymas Basin, Gulf of California, Mexico - Guay6, Core 4569-2, 0-3 cm | ecosystem: Environmental > Aquatic > Marine > Hydrothermal vents...
GGAGTAAATCCCTTGCGCTCACAATAGCCCTTGTAGAGCTTGTTCTTTGCAAAATGATTCTCGAAAGCCTCTTTAATAGAGCGGAACTGGAAATCCTTCATAACATCTTCATCAAGAGCCCAGGGATTCTCAATCGCCAGAAATTCGTCAATAATCGCCATATCTAATCCTCCAGCCTCACGTTGCCCACCTTCTTCCACTTGAGCATATCTCTGATGGCACCCTTGGTTTTTACTAAACCCTGCTTGTAGGCCTGCATGCCGTTAAGCTCCCCGCTGCTGAGTTTCACGATAGTTTCAGTGGTCATGAGATACTCGAGTTCCGGATTTTCTTTAATTGACCCTTCCACCAGCCTGGCATCGCCTTTAATTACTTCAATGCACCAGATTTCATCAATGTCGGTGAAGTTGTACTGCACCACCTTTTCCCATTTTTTGAATGCGGTTTTCAGCTCTTCACCCTCAAAACGGGAGACGTTGGATTTCAGTACTTCGATTGCGGATTCTTTACTCATTGTATTTTCCTTTTATGCAGCCGGTTCGGCTTTTTTCGCCATTTCACCGACAATTGATTCATAGACGGCTTCGACACCGCCGTCCTTGTTTACCAATGCTTTGAGCCTCCGGGCGTTCTCCCGGTAGACGGAGTTTTCTTTCAAATCCCTGAAGATTTCTGAGAGAGTTTCAGTTTTCAATTTTTTGGATGACCTCGCCTCGGGTCCGACACCCAGACTGTGGATGCGCTTGCCCCAGAAAAACTGATCGATAATCACAGGCATGATGAACTGGGGAACCCCCGCCCGGGCTCCCCGGTGAACCGTTCCCGACCCGCCGTGATGACACACCGCCGCCATCCGGGGAAACAGCTTATCGTGTGAGACATCATCAATCAGAATGGCGTGTTCCGGCATATTCTCCCGGCCCAAACCCGTCCAGCCCCGACTCATCACCAGCCGGCAGCCCGCCCTCTCTGCGGCCTCAAGGGCCATCTCCGTAAAAGCAGAGGGATTCTTCACCGATACCGAACCAAAGCCCACGTAAATTGGCGGATCGCCGGCCTTCAGGAAATCCTCCAGCTCCCGGGGAAGTTCATTCGCCTGATCCTCAAAAGCATAGCCGCAGTAACGGAATGAGTCCTCCGGCCAGGAAGAATGAGGCGGAGCCAGTTCTTCATTGAAGGCGAAAAGATTGGTGAAGGTGGCCATAAAATGCTTCGAGAGGCTCTTGATCGGTGAAAGCCCCAGAGCCGCCCGTTCCATGTTCGCCGTCTTGAGGGCCATAAAATCAAGTCCCTTATTTATCAGGTTCCACATAGGATGACAGAGAAACTCCGGCAGGTTCTGCCAGGGAATCAGCGGGGGAACATTATTCCCGGGTATTGATGGAATATAAGCCACACGAAAGGCCGGAAGGCCCCGGGCTTCGGCAATGGAGGAAACCGAAAACTCGTTGTTGGTGCAGATAAGAACATCAGCATCCTTCGAAGCCTCACCCAGCAGGGAGAACTCCTCCACCAGGGACTTCTGAGCCCATTTAATGGAGTTTCCCACACTGCTCGCATCATCATCCAGATTATCCATTTCCTTTCTGGCATCCTCAGACGTGTACAGGCCGTTGATACCGTAACTTTTGAGCACCTCGATAAAAGTCTGCTGGGTGAGCATGGTTACCTCATGCCCCTCGGATTTGAACCTCCGGGCCAGGGCAATCATCGGGTAGACATCCCCCCGGGAACCATGGGCGGCAAGGAGAACCTTCATGCCCCCACCTCTGCCGCGGCAGCCTCAATGGCCTCGATATCCACCACCGGCAGAGGAGGCACAGCCTTAATCATCTTCTCTTTCTTCCGGTATTCCCGGGGCAGGCGTACCAGCATCGACCAGGGGCTGAACTTCAAAGACGATGAAATCCAACAGCCGTGGGTACACCAGCAGTCAGCCCTCTTACCACCGCCTATCTCATACACCTCTTTTTTCATAACAGAAGAGTCGTAGGCTGCACGGAGATTGTAATCAAATTCCTTCAGATTCCCGATGGGAGGACGCATCTCACAGGAACGGAAATCCCCGTTGGCATCTATCACGAAAGTGGTATCTCCTGCGGTGCATTTCATACCCCAATGATGGGGTCCCTCGTGGTTCTGTTCCTTAACCATCTCCATGAAACTCATAATACCGATGTAGGTGAGCCGGGCAATCTTCTTCCCGTGTTTCAGGTCCTTGAAAAGGCGCTTGGCCCCCAGATCCATCACCGGGGAGAGCTTCATATTCAGCTCTTTCACCTGGTCCAGGGTGATAGCTTTAAGCGTCGGGTCCGGCATATCCCCCCGGAGCACCTCGTGAATATGAAGATCGCACAAACCCTTCTGAGCTATATATCCGGCCAGATCCAGCATCTCATCGTAGGCCTCACTGGTAATCACCGTGGCGATGTTCACCATCAGGTTCTTGTGGTCTCCGTAGAGCTTCCTCACCGTCTCGATTGTATCCACAGTTTTCAGAAAGTTCCCCGGAACTCCCCGGATGTTATCGTGGGTTTTCCCCAGGCCGTCCATGGAGAAGTTGAGATGAATCGTCAGCTTTGGACAGCGCTTTACCAGTTCCCCTGTCATCCGGACGATGTTCTCCTTCGCCAGGCCGTTGGAGGGGAGGTTGATGGTTTTCACCCCGTTGTTCTCATGGAACAGGGCAATAATTTCCACCATATCCTTTCGTAAATAAGGCTCACCCCCGGAAAGCCAGAGTTTATCGAAAGAGCCGGCAGTTTCCGAGATCGTTTTAATCTGCTCGAAAGTTAAATCGTCATTGCGGTTGAGGTTTGCGTAGTTGAAACAGGTGCGGCAGTGGGACTGGCACTTCGATGTAATAAAGAGAAAAACGCTTTCCAGCTTCTTTCGGCGGATCAGCTTGTTGAAATATCCGGGCTCACCTGTAGTAGCGTCGATTTCCTGAGTGGTATCGATTGTTGAGGTATTCTGCATGTGGGGTCTCCTTGAATCAGGCCGTACCCCCTTTCGCGAAATATCGCATGGGGTTCTCGCACGACGGGAGACCTCGTTGAGGAAACTTGTCTGTCAAAGCAGAACTCCTAAAGGGGCATTAGGTTCTCTGTCCGCTCTACGTTATTGCGACTCCGGTGCGGGAGTCAACCACCCTCCTGCAGAGCAGGTGGGTTGGGGGTTGCGCCCCCATAGGGGGCTTACGGTGCTGCAAAAGCCGCTGAACTTCACAGGAAGGGATAAAGGCAAAGCCTTTCCTTTACCGCCACCAGAGGAGGCGGCTTCCGCTTTAGTCAATCCGTAAGCCTGCGAAGCGATGGGTATTTCAAAAGTTTTATGCAACTGTGAATGCAATATGTGTCAATGTTGATTTTTTCCATGAACTATTTTATATTTACTATGAACTAAAGTGTAGTTCAATCCTGTTTCGCAAGGAGGTGTAAATGAAATCAATAACAGTTCACGGTATAGATGAGCTGACTTCCAGGCAGCTGACTATTACCTCAGAGAAATTGGGGTTGAGCCTTAATAAAACGATTAAGAAACTCCTGCAGGAAGCCCTCGGAATCAAACCTGCCGAGTTGTCTCAGCATAGAGATGATTTCAAGGAATTCTGCGGTATCTGGGACGATGAAGAATATGAGAACTTCAAGCAGGAAACCGAAAGCTTGAGGCAGGTTAATACCGGTGATTGGAAATGAAGAAAATCCTTCTGGACACCAATGTGTATTCGAAACTCATGAAAGGAGACTCCGATATCCTTGACGCATTGGGAGAAGCTGACGAAATCTACCTCTCTGTTTTCGTTATTGGAGAACTCTTCTACGGGTTCAACAACGGAAGCAGGGAGAAAAAGAATCGGGAAGTACTCTCCCGCTTCCTGAAAAAACCCAGTGTGCAAATTTTACATACATCAATGGAAACTGCCGACATATTCGGCCGATTAAAAACAGATTTGAAAAAGAAGGGAACCCCTATCCCTATTAACGATCTCTGGATAGCCGCCCATGCCATAGAAACAGGTTCTTTTCTTCTGACTGACGATTCCCACTTCCAATCCATTCCAGGGGTTTTAAGATATTAACCCCCCATTCACTGTCCGCTTGAGGTCTATGCAGCCCAGCACCACCAACGAGAATAAATGGAATTAATTCCCTAAACTATTGGATTCTTCATAGTTTGGGGATTACGAGGGGATATGCAGAATGAATGTTTTATCTTTTTTGTTGGAAAACCAAACCTCTCTCTGACAATACAACGGATATGGTTCACGGTTTAACCTACAGCGGATTCGAGGCCTTCTCTCTCTCACTTATTACAGTGCCATCCTGATGGTATAGTCTTTAACTATTCTTTTTATAATCTCCGGAACAATTTCAGGCTTTATCGTTTTAGTAACCCTGGCCTTCCCCGAATCACTCTTCTCAAAATGAATCATCCCATCAAGTCCATGAGACCTCTGCAACGATAGAGTTCCCTGTTCAAAGGTGAAGTAACTCGGATCAGAGAGCGCAATAACAGCAATGGGATCGTGGGGGTTCGACCTTGAATCCATCTCATCATCAACCTGGGCAATGACATTCCACCAGATTTCCAACTCCCGGGAGAGAATTTTTCCAAGCCCGAAAGGCATGCGGGCAAAGTATTCCTTATGTTTCCCTGTAAACCACACCTGACTTGTGACATCAACATTCACCAGAGTCATGTTAAAGCCAGCATCAAGAACAATATCCGCTGCATCGAGATCGCACACTGTATTATATTCACCATTATGATTTGAAATAATTTTCAACCATTGAGGGTTGTTCTCCGGATCAATCAACCCGGCCATCAAAGTCAGACTCTTTACCCTTTTGGGGAAATCCGGATCCTTCTGTACGGCCTTTGCAATATTGGTCATGGGGCCGATGGCCAGGATTTCCAGCTCACCTTCGTACAATTTCGACTGTTCCAGAAGGAAATCAACAGCTGATGTGTGAACGTTTACCTGAACATTTGCCAGTTCATCCTGGGGGAAGCCGCCGGCAACGTGGGATGCCCTGAGTATAACCCCGTTTGTTCCCCCACGAATCGGCTCCCCTTCTCCCGGAAATACAGGAACATCAACCCTTCCGATTTTATCAAGAATAAACCGGGTCATCTGAGCCTGCTGCTTTGTGTCTCCATAGACGGTTGTAACACCCAGCAATTTGAAATCGTTCATCTTGGCAAGCATGATAAGTGCGAAAATATCATCTACATCGTTTCCGATATCAGTATCTAAAATAACAGTTCTCATTTACGGCCTCCCTAGCCTTTGACAGCACCGGCTGTCATTCCTTCAATAATCTGTTCCTGAAAAATAAGATACGCAATAACAACCGGCAGAATGGCAATTATCATCGCTGCAAACATGGCACCATAATTAGTCTGATACGCACCCTGAAAGTTCTGAATACCCTGGGTTATCGTTTTAAGGACCGGGTTGGAGATAAGTATGTTTGCAATAAAGAAATCATTCCAGGAATACATGAATCCAAGAATACCGATGGTCGCCATACCATGCTTGGATAAGGGCAGGACAATTGTAAAAAAAGTCCGGGACATACTGGCTCCGTCTATCCATGCCGCTTCTTCAATCTCTTTGGGAAATCCCTTCATAAATCCCGTCAATATGAAGATGGAGATGGGCATGTTGCTGACAACATAAATAAGGAGCAATCCCATCCTCGTATTGTATAAACCGATTTTTGTCATAGTAATAAAAATCGGTATGATGATTGCATAATAAGGAACCGTTATCCCGAGGGCGAAAAACGTACTCATGGCAAAGTTTTTCCAGATCCTGGCCAGAATGTATGAAGCCATAGCGCTTATCAGAAGCAGTATCGCAACCGTTGAGATGCTTACGATCGCACTGTTGAAAAAATCAATCCAGATATTTGCATCATTCCAGGCCGTTATGTAATTGGAAAAAAGAAACGAATCCGGAATTTTAAACGGTGATTCATATATCTCATTTGTTGTTTTAAATGAGCTCATCAGAATCCATAAAAATGGAAACAGAGTTAGTATGGCACTGGTAACCAATATAAAGTATTTGGCAAAACTACCGATCTTCATTCTGGCTAACACTTTATGCCTCTTCCTTTGATGAAAATATCTTTTTGATAAATATAGTTGCCCCGATTGAAAGGGTCATGATTGTAACTGTTATTGCATTAGCAACACCGAAATTATTCATCGTAAAGGCCATTTTATACATATAAATGGTAATATAGGCGGACTCTACACCTGGCCCTCCCTTAGTCATAATCCAGGGATGATCAAAGGATTTAAAAGACCCGGTAATACATAGAATGATGTCAATTATTATTACTCCCCAGATAAGAGGAATAGCCAGATTGAAGAAAACCCTGAAGGGTTTGGCACCGTCAATTTCGGCACTTTCAAATATTTCCAGGGGGATGGTTTTAAGTGCTGCCAGCGTAATTACTGTGAAGAAACCTATATATTGCCAAACCTGGGGAAAGATGACTGAATATAAAACAATTCCCTTTGCGGAAAGCCAGCTGCGAGTTAATGATTCCAGACCTATCATCTCAAGGAATTTATTTAAGGGTCCGACGTCGCCGTTATAGAACAACACAAACATCGTACCGATGGCAACCGGGGCTATAATAACAGGAACGAAATAAGCCGTTCTGAAAAACGCCGCCCCTCTGGATGCCTTAAAAATTAAATATGCAAGAATAATACCTGAAGGAACCTGTATCAGTAATGAAAGTCCTATCAGCTTGAAAGTATTAAACAAAACCTTCCAATAGTATGGGTCATGAAAAATCCGAATATAATTCGTTAAACCGTTAATAACCGGGGTAATACCCGCATGCCATTCTGTAAAGCTTGTATATAGTGAGGCGAGTATGGGGATTATTAGAAAACCGGTATACAGTGCAACAGCAGGAAACAGAAAACCGGCTGCAAATAGCTTATAATTTCTTCTCACCTTTAATTCTACCTATTGAAATTGATTAAAAAACAGACATGAAGAATGGGAGAGTCAAACATACTGGTATGTATCTCTCCCATTCAATTTCAAACTCTTTAATTGCTACATTTTATCAAACGCAGTTTGTACCTGGTTGATAAACTCATCCGGAGTGATGATACCTGAGAAGAGCTGATCAAGACCGTCAATGTAAACGGTATGGACACTTGGATCGGGGAACAATCCCCACATCGGAGGCTGTGAATTTGACTGCTGTGCTGTAAACTCAAGTGTTCTTACAAACAGCGCATTCAAGCCGTCTCCACTGATCTTTACACTCTTAGTAGGCATATTTCCTGTTTTTGCCAATATTTCGAAAAACTCATCAGAAAGTAGATAATTTGCAAACTTCACAAGCTCAACTTTCTTTGCCGGATCGTTGAAGCTGTCTTTGTTAATCAGCATAGCCATGCTCTGCCCACTCATGGACAGTTCTGCAACATCGATTGCAGCATCGCTCAAGGCTGGAATAGTAAAGAACTCAGATTTTGCAGCTATGTCCTCTTTTACATCCCCGATTTTCCAGGGGAAACAGTAAAGCATTGCTGCTTTTTCCTGATTGTAGAGATTTACTGCAGGGCCCCAGTCGCCATTGGCAATTGTATCATCGGGAAACATTCCAAGCTGTCTCATTTCATCAAGATACTCAGCTGCTTTCCTGTTGGCCGGGGTATCAAATTTATGAGTAACTGCCATGCTCAAAGCGTCATCTATGCCGCCTTCAAGCTGATACGACAATGCATTGAACATAAAATGACCCGGGTTTCCACCCTTGGAACCCATGTTAATGGGTACGATATCATTTTCAACAAATACTTTTGAAACGGCTTTAAGTTCTTCATATGTAACCGGAATATCCAACCCGTACTTATCAAAAAGTTCAGTATTTGCAAGCCAGAAACCTTTATACTGTTCGAGAGGAATAGCAACAGCCACACCATCTACCAGGCAGCTGCTGGCATACATACTCTCGTCAACCATGTCTCTTTTAAACTCAGATCCGCTGTAAGCAGAGAAATCATCTACTGTCAGGAGTTTTCCGGCATCTGCAAACGGTTTCAGATTACTTTCACCAGGCCAGAACAGAAATAAATCAGGCAATTTACCTGCAGCCAGGCGGGTTTTCATTACATCTACATATTCCTGCTGACCGGAAAGGGCCAGAACTTCGATGTCTGCGGTAGCTGTATTATCAGCATATTCTTGTGCAAATGGAACATATAAATCTGCTTTTGCATCTCCACCACCCCATGCATGAGCAAATACCAGTTTTGGGATTTCTACAGCTGTTGATGATTCCCCTTCACCTTTACCACTAGCAAACGCCAACACGGAAACCAGTATCAGCACCAGAAACAGCGCTAACTTACCAACTTTTTTCATAAACAAAACACCTCTCTAAAAATAAGATAGTTAATTCTATCAAGTGAAATTTCAGCCAGCAATCGTAAATTGTTCAGAATTATAGTACTATTTCCCTAAATTCACTCTTCGATAAACAGATGGAGATTCACCGGTGCTTTTTTTAAAAACACGGATAAAGTAACTTGAATCACGATACCCTATCATTTCCGATATTTCCTTTACCTTGAATTCAGGAATCAACAATAACTCTTTGGCCTTCTCAATCCGCATCCTTGTAATATACTCGCTGAAGCCTGTTCCAAGGTTCTTTTTAAACAGCTCTGAGAAATAATGCGGGTTGATGTAGACTTTATCAGCAACAGTTTCCAATGAAATATCTCTGTTATAGTTCTCCGCAATATAGGAAACGGCCTTCATAATCATTAAATTATCAACAGATTGTTTTTTTTCATGACTGTTATCTGAACTGATAAATTCATTCTGAAGTTTTTTAATCTGCGTTTTAAGTTCCCGCTTATTTTTTTTGTTCAGACGGTTTTTCTTTATTTCAGAAATAGCTTTTCTGAGAATCTGTACAAGCTCATCTTCATCTATCGGTTTCAGAATATAGTCAAATACACCAGATTTTATAGCTTCACGTGCATAATCAAAATCATTAAAACCGCTGATGATAATTATAATTGAGAACGGTAATATGGATTTGATTTTTTTTATGAATGTGAGACCGTCCATACCCGGCATTCTTATATCAGATACAATAATATCCGGTTCCAATCTGCTGCAGAGATCCAGAGCCTGTTCGCCATTAACCGCTTCTCCTATCAAGCTCAGGCCAAGTTTTTCAAACGGAATAAGATGCTTCACAAGGGAAATGATACTTGCTTCATCATCCACTATTACAATTTTCATCAGTCTTCCTACACAATTACCGGGAGAGTTACTATCACAATGGTACCTGAGTTCAATTCACTTTTCAGCTCCACTCCATACCGGCTCCCATAGTAAAGTTTTATTCTGGAGTTCACATTAAGAATCCCGACACCGGTTCCTGAAGATACCATGCCCTCATATTTGTACTTACCTGTCCTAAGTGCTTCATTAATTATTTCCAGTTTTTCTGCATCAATCCCGCTGCCGTTATCTTCGACAATAATTATAATCTTATTTTCTTCCCGCATAGCTGTAATATCAATCAAACCCTTTTCAACAATTCCCTCAACTCCATGCTGAATGGCATTTTCAATTAAGGGCTGGATGATAAATCTTACCATTCTGAAATCGAGGATTTTCTCATCAATATGGTAATTAACCTTGAATCTGTCTACATACCTGTATTCATGGATTCTGACATAACCCTTCATAATGTCAAACTCCTGTTTCAATGAGACCAATTCATCCGATTTGTTTATGCTGTACCTGAACAGCTTGGACAGGGAATAGGATATTTCCGCAATACTCTTCACATCGTTATCAAGGGCAATACCCCGGATTACTTCCAGTGAATTGTATAAAAAATGGGAATTGATCTGAGACTTCAACACATTGAGCTCTGTCCGGACAATTTCTGTTTTCTGTTTAACTTCCTCTTCCAACAGCAGATTTATCTTTCCAACCATCGTATCAAAGCCCTGAATCAGAATCTGAAGGTCGACATTCCGTGTGGGAACATGGAAGCCGCTGAAATTACCCATTGAGACTTCTTTCATCTTATTTACCATCAGAGATAATGGTTTCGTAATTCTTTTTGAGAGGTACAGTGATATCAGAACTGAGGCGACAACAGACATAAGAATTATAGCGAAGGAAGCTTTTTTGATTAAATTGTACTCTCTTGCTATATCCGGCGTTGAAACCAGACCGATAATGCTCCAGGGAGCGTTCTTCAGGGTATGCCTTACAGAGATTACCTGCTGCTGTTTCTCCTGTTCAAACTCTGTTACTGACAGTGGATGACCGATAAGATTGCTGTCGGGGTGATAGACTATTCTATTATTTTCATCAACGATAAATATCGTATTCTTATCTTCTTTATTTAAGACTCGGAAAACATCCTCCAGATAAGAGTACTTTAAATCCAATTGGATTATATCAATGCCTGCTTTATCATCATCGTAGCGGTTTATCTTCTGAACTATTGAAATAACAGGAAGGTCATACTCAAGAAGATTGATATACATATAATCAGCATTATGGGTTGATATAATTTTTCTTTCAGCCTCCCTGGTGAACAATTCTTTTATCCACGGCTTGCTGAACAATAGCTCCCTGTTGGTTCCCCCTGTCGCTGAAAATAAAATATTACCCTCTCCAAGCATAAAGATTCCGGATATAGACGAATCGGTATGTTTGATATTCGTTATCATACGCTCACTTCTCATCAGGGTATAATAATCCGTCTTAATGGTATCGCTCTCTGATGTTATCGTATTTGTAATTGCATAGCTGATAAGAATATCCATAACCCTGTCGATCTGAGCCAGTTCAAAATCAATACGGTCTCCCACTTGCTCAACAATCTGCCGACTGAAGGTTTCTGTTTTTTCCTGAAAGATCGATTTCAGATTGTGATAATAAAAAATACCAATAAAAACAATCGAAGATGCTGAAATCAGGACAATCGCGATTGTGATTTCAGTCTGTATGGTAATAATTCTTTTTAATCTGTCCTTCATAATTCGGATCATTATTCACCGCTCATAATTGTATTCCCAATGGTTTCATACCATCTTTACCGCTGACAATTCATAAAGCTTCTTTACACTCTTCCAATTCCGGGTAGTTGCCGAAGTTCCCAGTTTTTTTTCTATAAGGGTACATGTCAGTTTGCTTTTACCGTACCCCTCAGGAGAATACAAGTATATCTCTTTTTTACAAATTGATAGTTGCTCCGAAGCTCTGACATATTTCAGGAGTGCTTTATACTGTTCTCTGGAGGATTCTGATTTGAGAAAAACAACTATTATCATTGATCCATTTTCTTCAGATAAAGATTTTTCAAAAGGACTGTTTTCCAAAACTTTTTTCAGTTCGAGATGTGTACGAATATCAGCAGGGACATGAAATGCATATTCCAATTCAATGACATCTTCAATCTTCATACACAAGCCGTCGATGTTTCTCTCTGCTGAATCAAATATCACATTGCCGCTCTGAATATAAGTAACAACATTTTTAAACCCGCAACTCTCATAGAGGGTTTTGAGCCGGGCCATCGGTACTATATTGTGTCCGCCGACATTAATACCCCGGAGCAGAGATATATATCTCATTCGAGGTTCCGGTGAAAGGGTACTTCGATGAAGCCTTCAAGATATTGCACAGCTTTCCCGGAAATATAAACCCTGCTGCCTTCAACTTCACAGCTTACCACTCCACCCCTTTTTGAAGCCTGATAGGCTGTCAACCTGCTCCGGCCCAGCCGTTCGGCCCATAGAGGCGCCAGGCCTGCATGAATTGAACCTGTAACCGGGTCTTCATAACCACCGTTGGCCGGCCAGAAATAACGGGAAATAAAATCATATTTCTCAGATAGAGCTGTAACCACAACGTCGTAGGGAGCCAGCTTTTTCAATTTTTCAGCATCCTGGGTTACAGTCAGGACATCCCCTTCCTCGGGATATATCACAAAATATGCCTGAGAACTCAGCAATACTTCTTTCGGGCGTATCGACAATACCTGAACCAGATCTTCGGGAATATCGATAATTTTATCTGGTTTTCTATCAGGGAAGCTCATACGGATATACCCGTCATTTCCCCTTGTAACTGATAATTCACCTACAGATTCTGCCCTCAGGATAAGTTTTTCAAGATTTGAATCTCGTCGAAATAACACAAAAGCTGATGCCAGAGTGGCATGACCGCAGAAATCAATCTCTGTTAATGGAGAGAACCAGCGTATGTCATAGGCATTATCTCCGTACTTTACGGCAAAGGCTGTTTCCGAAAGGTTGTTTTCAGCAGCTATCAGCTGCATTGCGGCATCATCCAGCCATTTATCCGAAATCAGCACAGCTGCCGGGTTTCCTCTAAATACGGATTCTGTAAAGGCATCAACAAAGTTTATTTTCAATTTCATGTTATTCCCAAGCGAAATGAGAGGAGTGAACTTGTTCATTCTGTCGGGATCGTTCCTCGGCTTACGCCTGCGGTACGACCCTTGATCCGAATAAGCGCAGGGGAAAGCAAGGTTTAATACCCCGCGGCTTGCCGCGGAACGGATACAGCTGGTTCGCGGAGCGAACTTGCGAGCAGAGCCGCTCATGCGGCTCCGGATCCAGGGCTTACCCTGGTATATCGCTGGGCAAACAAAAAAGACCGGCCTCAAGCCGGTCTATAACCCTCGGAAATCAATCCGCCGGGCTCGTTATATTACGGCTTTTCAGCCGTGAAAGAATGTCCGATATGTTATTATAGACTCGTCGATAGGCGCCTCCTCATTTCGGACGTATCCGTTTGCTGTGCCGGCATTTACCGGCTCAGACCTTTAGGTGGTTCCGACAATCTGAACCTCCTTCGAATTAAGCAATCTATCTGATAACAAGTATAACCCCCGAAATGAGAAAACGCAAAATAAATTTTCACTTTCTGATACTTTTTTTTTATCCGCCTCAACCCAGTACTGCAGCTATCTTCCGATCCCCTTTCAACAAGAGCTGAAGAAAATTAGAATACAACCATGACAACTGTAGATTCACTCCGATCCTGTTTCCCGGAACTCACATCCCTCAGGGAAAGTATCCGGTCCTATAAAACCGATCCCATCCCGAAAGACTCCCTGGACCGCTGTATTGAAGCGGCTAGACTGGCCCCCTCAGCAAATAACGGACAGCCCTGGGAATTCGTAGTTGCCGCCGACGAAGTAATCAAAGGGAAGCTGGTGAAAGCTGCCGGCTTCGGCCCGCTTAAGGAAAACCCCTTTGCCGCCCAGGCACCGGTGATGGTTGCGGTTATTGAAACTCCCGGCCACCGCCCCACCCGCTGGGGCGGGTTTCTCCTGGGGCAGAATTTCCCTCTGATGGACATCGGTATGGCGGTGGAACATTTCTGCCTCCAGGCTGCTGCCGAAGGCCTTGGAACCTGCATCCTGGGCATGTTCGTCCCGGGTGAAGTAAAAAGGGCCCTGAATCTCCCGCGATTCCACCGGCCCCGACTGCTGATTAGCGTGGGACGTCCGGCCGTTGGTGAGGTCAGAATAAAAAAACGCAAGGGGATTGAGGAAATGAGCCGTTATATTGATGGTAGAGGTATCAGCGTTGCCACCTGATTTATCCAACACCATGGTTATAGGAATCTCATCCAGGGCACTCTTCGATCTGGAAATGGAAAACAGAATTTTTGAGGAAGAGGGACTCCAGGCCTACGCCGATTTCCAGAAGGATAATGAAGCCAGGGTGCTGGAACCCGGAACCGCTTTTCCCCTGATCGAAGCCTTCCTCAAGCTCAACGATAAGTTGGGAGAACATCTGGTTGAAGTGGTGATAATGAGCCAGAACAACCCCCAGACCGGCCTTCGAATCATGAACTCCATCGATTTCTACAATCTGAGCATCACCAGGGCGGCGTTCTCCGGGGGCAAGGCTCTGGGGCCCTACCTGGAAGCCTACAGCGTCGATCTCTATCTTTCCAAGAACATTGAAGATGTGCAGGATGCCATCGATCATGGAATTGCCTCGGCCCAGATCTACGCTCCGCCGGAGGGTTTTAATCCCGATGCCGATGAGATCCGGATTGCCTTTGACGGGGATGCGGTTCTTTTCAGTGAGGATTCAGAGGTGATTTTCAAACAGCAGGGGTTGGACGCTTTTCTGGAACATGAAAAGGTTTTTGCCGAGATTCCCCTACCCGAGGGTCCTTTCGGCCGGGTTCTGAAAACCCTTTCCCGGATTAAGAGTCTTTCTGATTCGGAAAATCAGCTGGTCCGCATTGCTCTTGTCACCGCCAGAGACCGGCCGGCCCACGAGCGGGTGATTCTCACCCTGCGCAGCTGGGGTGTGACGGTGGATGAGGCGTACTTTCTCGGGGGGCTGTCAAAGAATCAGGTGCTCAAGGCCTTTAATGCCCACATATTCTTCGACGATCAGGACAAGCATGCAGGGCCAGCCTCTGAGGTAGTACCCTCAGCCCGGGTTCCTTACAAAACAAGCTCAAAGCTTTTTGAGAAGGATAACCCCGGAACAAGCGGGGCCTCCGGCTGACCGGGCAGCTATTCAAAGAATTCCATTCTCATCTTTTCACTTTGTAAGAGACTTATAATTTCACTGTTACCCGATTTTTCTGCAACATCAATAGCTGTCAGTCCTTCCAGATCCTTATGATTGATAAGTGCCAATCTCTGACAACTGACACCGGTACCGGCCAATTTGTATATTATTACTTTCACCACTTCATTATCCCCGATTTCAGCAGCATAGAAGAGCGTTGTACGTCCCCTTCCATCAGTCTTGAAGAAGCTATTGTCTGCCATTTTTTACCTTCCCTGTGATGCGTTATGTCCGGAAGTGGTTGCAGATGAATTGAATCCTTTAACAATCAGCCATAATGCCAGAACCATTTCCTGCAGGGCCAGCGGAGCAAACAAGATCTCCAATTCGGTGCCGAACATAGCGATAAGGGGTTCCGCCAGATACACTACGGCCCCGATAAGGCCCCAGACTGATAACCATCGGGGAATGAGTTCAGACTGAAAGAATATATAATAAATCATAAGGGCGCCCAGACTGAAAACGATTGATAAGATCAGACCGACCGAATCAGCTGCTTCCAGTAATAAGGTGCCCGGGATTTGAAAATATGAAGTATCCAGAACTCCTGCAGCTGCATATTCCCGGCTTAAAGCTATCAGTAACAGCCAGCATATTACTATAGCAATGTAGGCGATGGCCTCAAGCACCCCCCTGAAAACAACAGCGCCAAGGGCTAAAGTTTCATTGTATTTTTTAAAGATTGGAAAAAGCACAACTGGAACCATCGCAAGTGTAAAGCCCATAATCAGCACCAGAAGCGCTCCAATTATGAGCTGGTTTCCATTTGCAGAAACTTTGATCAGATAATCCGGATTGTCCAGAATGGATCCTGTAAAAACTACGCTTAGAAGACCCGCCGCTGTTCCAACTAAAAATAGTACGCCCACAATTCTTGCAGTTCTTTTGCTTGTCGTCATTTTTTCTCCTGTACATTCATCAGTAATTCTTTATTGTGTAAAAAAACAATAAGGATTGCTGATATCATGTATCCGACTGAAGTATATATCAGCAGGGGGAGAATATCTATTTCAACAATTCTTAACAGGAAATTAAACCAGAAATGAATCCACATAGCTATCACTATATTTTTACTTTTATTGTAGAAAAAGGTTATTATAATTGAGGTTGAAATTACTGCCACCATAAATGCAATAATATAATACGCTAATTCCACACCTGAATATCCGGACAATATCATCAACGGCAGATGCCAGAAACCCCATATAAGACCAAGTATAAGGCTGGCTGTCAGTGGGACATATTTCTTTTGAAGAATATTTAACGCATATCCCCGCCATCCAAGCTCCTCACCAAGGGCTCCGCTTGTTAAACTCATAATCAGTACAGGGATGATAGAGGATGCTCCGATAAAGGTTATTGTATTTAAAGGCTTATTGCTTATTATGAAAAAAGAAAGGACTGCTGCTGCCAGTATTAGTACCTGCAGCAGGAATGATGCAAGAAAAACCTTTGGATCAATTTTCTTCATAAAATGCATCTTCAGATATTCTTTCAAGGAGACATCGGGGTATAGCTTCCTAAACATAATCAGGATAACAAAAGTCGGAGTCCATGCGCATATGTTTTTCATTATATTCTGTATCAGCAATGAAACTTCTATTGAAATAAGATATCCCGTCAAACCCAGTAACAGCCAGAAGATTAAGTAAGAAAGAATGAAGAACCACGTTAAATATTTCTTTTCTCTTTTTTCTATCATGGTTTTTTCCTAAGTTCAAAATTGAGAAAACTCAAGGTTTCTCCGGTATCACCTGTTTTCACTTGAATGACTCCTCCCAGACCCCGGCCTATTCCCATAAGTTCAGCATTTTCAGAATCTATCGTCTCCAGGGGAAACTTCGACCATTCACCTTTACTCTTAAGGAAGAGACAGAGAAACCCGCTTCTCTTATCCAGGTCAATTTTGAACTCGGTATACAGGGGCATGACTTCGGTCTGAACAGCCTCGTACCTTCCGGTTCTAGCAAGCCAGACCGGGTCGATTTCCACCGGTTCAATCCTGACAGAGGGACTTATCAGAATTCCCTGGATTCTTAGATTAATAGCCGGAACACCGTTTATATCTTCCAGACTTATTGCCAACTCATCAAAAACAGGCAGTTTGAGAGGAATAAAACCAAGAAGCTTATAGCCAAGTGTTAATGTGTTGTCTTCATGGTAGTAGGCCTCAAGCCATTTATTAAAAGTAAATATTTTTAATTTTTTTCCGGATAGTTTTATTTCAGAAAGGCCGACGGAAGAAGCATAATACCCCGGCAGAGAGGCTTTAAGGGATGAAGGGGTTTCAACTATAGGACTTTCTTCCGGTGCCTTTAAAACAGGATTCTGTCCCTTTATTATTGCGAAAGATCTTACGGTTTCAGATACTATATCCGCAAGACTGAAGGAACCCACGCCATTTACTGAATTAATCATTATAAAGATCGATAAATCACGATCGGGGAGCATAATTGCCATAGCATGGTATGGGGGCAGATCTCCTCCATGACCGACAATATACTCACCGGGAAGTTTTTCAAGGTTAACAACCCACCAGGTGAGGCCGATTTTAAAATCCAAATCGTTATCAACACCTTCATTTGATACTGTAAACATTTCTTTCAAGGTCCCGGACTGAAGAAGGCCGCTTCCCGAGTTACCGGATTTATATGAGGCGAGCATGCTCTGGAGAAATTTCCCCATATCCTCAGCGCTGCTGTTAAGACTGCCTGCAGGCATGTCCCGAATATAGGGCACACTTTCAGGTTTTCCCGAGGTATAACCCATTGCCATCCTGCCTTCAGGAACCTCATCAATGATAAAAGTGGAGTCATCCATACCTAAAGGATCAAACACCAGTTCCTTCACAGCCTCCTGGAAATTTCCGCCCTGAGCTCTCTCTACAATGATTCCGAGAAGGGAATAACCAAGATTGCAGTAGGAGAAAATATCATATGGCTCTCTGACAACCCCGCTCAGGTTTACAGCATCTATGGCTCTGCGATAACTTA
>Ga0164315_10001482_pt1 | contig 17640 bp, 17 predicted proteins | sample GuaBasSedimGuay6_FD_113737 | JGI IMG/M metagenome (GOLD analysis project Ga0164315, IMG submission 113737) | Subseafloor sediment microbial communities from Guaymas Basin, Gulf of California, Mexico - Guay6, Core 4569-2, 0-3 cm | ecosystem: Environmental > Aquatic > Marine > Hydrothermal vents...
ACACTAAATTGTTATTTCTCGTTGCGCCTCGCACCCAAACTTATAAAGCACGGGTGGGTGAAGCCTTTGACGCACTGGGAAACGCACTGAATTGGTTGGGTGCTGGCGCAAAAACAGCGGCCGGTTATGGACACATGCAGCTTAACGAAGTCGCGCGTGATTCTTTGATAAAACAGCGCGACGAAGTGATTGCGGAAATGCAACGTGAAAAAGCCGAAGCAGAACGTCAAGCGGCGAACGCGCAAAGAAAAGCCCAAATGTCCCCGTTTGAACTGAGTATGGAAGAACTCATTGAAGCCAAAGCGAGTCAAGCGGGTTATATTACGTTGTTACAAAAACTCAAAGAAGGGCATTGGGAAAGTTCTGAGGATAAAAAAGCGGTAGCAGAATCCATTAAGGAACGTATGGTGGAGGCGAAAGTCTGGAAGGAAACGACGAATGCGAAAAATCCAGGGGGGGATAAGAAGTATCAAAGGACATTAGAGGTTAAGAAATATATGTAAAAAAATGCTCTGAGTTGATGTTCCGCAGTTAGAAACCGTAAAGCGTTTTTTCAAGCTTTACGGTTTTGCCCTAAATATTTTTCTGAACGTCTATATTGTAGGGGCAATCCCTCGCGGTTGCCCCTTTTATTTAACGGCCAGGGATAATTTCAAATCGCGAATAGCAAATAACCGTTTTCGCATTTTTATTTAACGGCCATGAATAATTTCAAATCGCGAATAGCAAATAATGGCCTTCGCATTTCAGCTTGATTGCACAAACTGTGACATCGTCAAAGCAATATGCGTAACATCAGTTTCGTACAAGGTTCGCCTTGTACTCCTGCTAATGCACTGCACTGCCTTTTCGTACAAAGGGAGCGAAGTACTCCTGCCCATCAATCGCGGTTTTTCGTACAAGGTTCGCCTTGTACTCCTGCTAATGCACTGCCTTTTCGTACAAGGTTCGCCTTGTACTCCTTTCAATCACAGATGTTTTTTTGTACAAGATTCAAATCGGCTTTAGGGGAAGTTAGTTTTGTAAGGTGGATATCGCTGTGTGTATTCACCGCCACACTCAGAGCAGATACGCTTTAGCAATATCCATCCTACTCAAATCATTGAATTCGCTGATTTTATGTTTGTTAATGTTAAACGTCGCTTAAAATCGTTGATTTCTGGGATTAGCTGTACTTACTAATAGGTGTTAAAGTGTGTCTACTTAACGTCTTTAAGTTTATCCACTAAATAAACCCCAACTTTTCTGGCACCCTTTGGTGTCATATGGGTGAAATCATAGAAATCCTCATTTTCCCATAAAGTGTCTTTCGCCATATCTATACACACTTCACCGTTTTGCTGACAGTTATCAAGCGTGACGGCATCTAATTTCTTCATCAAATGATAATAGTCCACACCATTGATCTCCACATTTTCATAGAGGGACTTTTCCGCAATTCCTTGAACAGTACCGTTGATAAAGCGATATTTCCGATAAGGCTGAGTCACGAAAATGGGTATTGAACCTAACTGTTTGGTTTTGTTAACCAAAATAGTTAAACGTTTTGCATAAGCCTTGAGTCGCGCAGCCATTATCTCATCATAGCCGGTTTGCAGCGGTTTCTCAGTCCATTCAATGTCAGCAAAGTTCACTGAACTATGCCCGATTCCAAGCACAAACATGGCACCATAAGCGTTTCTCAGCGTTCTGGAAAAATAATATAACGCACTGTTTTCACGAAATATATGGCGAATAGTTCTTTTTTCTTTGGTCTCTAAACCATCATATTTGTATTCAGCATCTTTGTAAAAATCATTTAGCCCGATGTAGAAAAGAATAAACTGTGGTTTTAGATTCGGGATATGTGGAAACCACCACTCAAAATTTTTGATATGCCCAAAAGTGGATTGTCCATCAACCCCCGCATTGGCAACGACGATCTCCTTACCCATCGCCTCAAATTCTTGCTGCATAACCGCTTGCCAAGTTTCACCGTCATTAATATATCGCTGATCGGTGGTACTGCCGCCCACGGTTAATATGTTGATTTCAGAGGGATCATTAAACGATCCCCGAAGTCCATGGACATCTCTGGTGTAAAGCACCGTGTTGTTAGTGCTTTCATAGAGTCCAGTAATATCATAAGTTATGGTGGCATCTCTAATCAGGTTGAGCCGAGCCAGCCACTGCGAATTGAGCCAACCACCAAAAATAAGCTCAAGGCTCACAATACCAAATCCTAAAATGGCGATATTAACCAATACAATGAAAAAGAGACGTTTGACTTTTGCGAACATAGATTGATTGTTTCCAGTTGATAAGGCACAGGAGTGCAGACGCGCAAGGTTCGCCTTGCACTCCTGGGTATTTCCCAATTTATCCTTAAAATAGTGTATAAATAAAAGGCGCAACGGCTGAACCTTGCGTTAACACAATCAGTCCGCCTAGTAACAACAGCACAATAATAATTGGCGCAAGCCAAAATTTTTTGCGTACTTTCATAAAAGCCCAAAGATCTTTCAGTAAATCTAACATTAGAAGGGATGCTCCATTTGTTTGGGTTGACGTGGATGTGGTAAGTTGCGATAACTTTCAAGCTGAGAGGGCTTTTTTTTCATCGCGTTTTTTCCAAAAAGACGCATGATGAGGCTCATCGGTGTCATCATCAAGTAAAACACGAGAGCCAAAAGAAGGCGGGTGTTTATCCAACCTAGTATCAAAGCAATAAACATCCAACCACGATAGATCGGTTTCAAAAAGATTGGTACCAGTAACGCTAATCCCCCTAACACCCCAGCCAAAATCCACGGCCATAAGGGAAAAGTGAAACCGAATAACCACGGGAAGAATAGTCCAAATAGGGCGATAAACATACCGCCCATTATCAATCCAAATTCACGTAATCCTTTTTTATCAGGAATTTCAATGTGCATATCAGTTATCAGTCATCAGTTAGGAACGAAAAAAAATTAACTTCCCCCAACACACCCCTAGTGCAGTAAAGCGGAAATATCCATACCACCTCAGCCAACAGCTAAAGCAGTTGTCTTAAAGCTCAAGTCTGCTAAAGCAGACTAACCCCCGGGTTTAGTTTTCGTAGTGCCCTTTAGGGTACTTGAGCTTTCAGACAACTGCTGTAACAAAGAAAATTTTGCGCGCAAAAACTTTGGCGTGAAAAGCTGTTGGCGAGGGGTACGGAAACTTCCGCTCTCCAGCACTAGTCAAGCGGGAAAATAGAAATGCGTCCATTTAGGGGTGTGTTGGATTTGAGAAATTTTTAGTCGATCCTTATTATTCACATTTTCAGGCTAAAGTACTTTGAGCTAAACTTTAGCCTGAAAACCCCTTCGGGGTTGGGGCGTTGGTTCTAGTGCGGGAAAGCCAACAGCCAACAGCTTAAAGCTCAAGTCTGCTAAAGCAGACTAACCCCCGGGTTTAGTTTTCGTAGTGCCCTTTAGGGTACTTGAGCTTTTAGACAACGGCTTTAGCCGTTGGCGTTGGGGTGTTCCGAAGACTGGAGCGTTCCTGCACTAGTCAAGCGGGAAAATAGAAATGCGCCCATTTAGGGGTGTGTTGGATTTGAGAAATTTTTAGTCGAACCTTATCAGTTATCAAACAAGAAATCCGTTAAATCCGTCAATCCGCTGTACTTACCTAGAAATCCGTTGAATCCGTCAATCCGCTGTACTCACCATCAATCCAATTCAAACTCCTGTTTCCAAGCCTCATCTTGCGCCACTTTCGGCTGATTATGCTTAGATAACAAAAAATTTTCCAACACTAAATAATCCATTTCTGTCCGCATAAAGCACTGATAAGCATCAAAAGGCGTACACACCAGCGGCTCACCACGGACATTAAAGGACGTATTGACAATCAGCGGGCAACCCGTTAACGTTTCAAACTGTTTCAGCAAGCCATGGTAACGAGGATTCGTGTCCTGATGCACCGTTTGAATCCGAGCCGAGTAATCTAAATGGGTAATAGCTGGCAATGTTGAACGAGGCACATTGAGTTTTTCTACCCCAAATAATTTTTGCTGTGCTTCCGTGAGCGGCAATCGAAATTCAGGTTTGACATCAGCGACTAATAACATATAAGGACTGGCACAATCAATCTCAAAATAATCGCTCACACGCTCCTGTAAAATAGACGGCGCAAAGGGGCGAAAAGACTCACGGTATTTAATCTTGAGATTCATTATCGACTGCATTTTGGTGCTACGTGGATCGCCGATGATGGAACGCCCCCCCAACGCACGCGGCCCAAATTCCATCCGCCCGTGAAACCAGCCGACCACATTTTCGTCGGCCAAAATCTGAGCCAGTTTAGGTAACAGCTCAGAATCTGGCAAATATTCATAAGGGGCATTAATGGAATCAAGATAAGTACGGATTTCCTTGTCATCAGATTGAGGGCCTAAATAAGCCCCCTGCATTTGATCCTTATCATTGACTTGTCTTGGTTTATCAAGATATTCATGCCACACGCTGAGTGCCGCGCCCAACGCCCCGCCGGCATCACCCGCAGCCGGTTGAATCCAAATATCTTTAAAAACCTTTTCCCGCAAAAGACACCCATTGGCAACGCAATTCAGTGCCACCCCACCGGCTAAACATAAATAGTCCACCTCCAACTCTTTGCGAACCGTCTTTGCCAAACGTAGCACCACTTCCTCAGTCACAGCTTGAATAGAACGCGCAATATCCATTTCGCGCTGAGTTAAAGTGCCTTCTCGTGGGCGCGGCGGGCCGCCAAATAATTTACCAAACCGACTATTTGTCATGGTTAATCCAACCGTATAGTTGAAATAACGCATGTTTAATTGAAAAGTGCCATCCTCTTTGAGATCAATTAAGTTATCCAAAATCGTTTGGACATATTTAGGCTCGCCATAAGGTGCCAACCCCATCAGTTTATATTCGCCAGAGTTTACCTTGAATCCAGTAAAATAAGTAAACGCCGAATATAATAAACCCAATGAATGGGGAAAATCAATCTCCCATTGGGGAATCAACTGATTGCCATCGCCTAACCACACGGAACTGGTTGCCCATTCCCCAACACCATCAAGACATAACACGCCCGCTTTTTGAAAAGGGCTGGGAAAAAAAGCCGAGGCAGCATGGGCTTGATGATGTTCGGTAAATAACAACGGTGGTAATTGCGAATTTGTCCCTAAGGTTGCCAATTCTTTTTTAAGCAAAGTTTTTAGGTACAACTTTTCTTTTAACCACACCGGCATGGCTTGCACAAACGAACGAAAACCTTTAGGCGCAAAACCTAAATATGTTTCTAACAGACGCTCAAACTTTACCAGCGGCTTATCATAAAATACAATATAATCTACATCCTGCAAAGAAATTTGCCCAACTTCTAAACAAGAACGAATCGCATGCACCGGAAAACCGGCATCATGTTTTTTGCGCGTAAAGCGCTCCTCTTGTGCGGCCGCGATAATGTCGCCTGAGCGGATTAAGGCCGCAGCACTGTCGTGATAATAGGCCGAAATACCAAGAATATTCATATCATTATTTATGGGTTAGGAGTGCAAGGTTCACTTGCACCATTGTTCCGGTTCACGGCGTAGAACATTTATGACCAAGTCCTTGCTCACTATTTCCCTGGTTCCTTTTCTGGCATCATCTTGTGTTCAGAGATAATTTTCAAAACCGCCTGCGCCAACTGTTTATCGATCTTAGGAAGAAAATGACCATCTCCAGGTATAAAGTTATTGGGGTCATTAGCCGATGCGATAGTGTGACTACTCACAGTCGGTATGCCCGCTTCAGTAATGGTATTAGCGAGTGTTTGGTACAAATGATCGGAAAAACCACGATTATTAAACAACAACAGTATGGGTAATTGACCATTGCTACGTGCCTTCTTAGCGAATTCCTTTATCATCAAGCGTAAAACCGGAATCACTTCGGAGTCCTCAAAAAAACCATTTGGCCCATAAACCGTATCATTGACGCTACGAGCATGCTTTTTTGCCCAAGAGAGGCGCATAAAATTGATGAACGCAAAATAATCAGTCACATTGTGATTGAAAAGAAAAGGATCGTAATAACTATCTTCCATTTGAAGTTGTTGGATATAGTCCTCCCAAAGCATTTTATCATTTAACGCACGTCGCAAGTCAGTCAAATTGCGCACCTTAGGCCAGATGGGTTCTAATTGGTTTTCCACAATACGGTATTTTGGAAATGTGAACGGCGCGGGACGTTCAAAAGATTTATTCATACCGGTCATCGTTGTCATGCCCACAACACCGGAAGCTAATATACCCATGCAAACCGCTTGGGCAGAATGCGGTTTTCTATCAAGTAAATAGGCCGTGTAAGTGTAGTTAGGGGGCGCACTAGGTCCCGCGATCAAACGGGCGGTAATGCGTGGTTCCAGTTCAACTAATGCTCTGCCCACATGATTAGAGAAAGACATGCCATAAATAGCGACGAGTAGCCCGTCTGCCGTTTTTGGCGTGGAAGGTCTGGTCTGCGCGACGGCTCTAACCAACCAGCAAACGCTACCCAGTCGGTGGTTGCTTCATCGGTAGGTGCAATCATTCTGTCTATTTTCCCTTCTACAGAACTACCATATTCTAAGTAACGCTGAAACCGATTTGGCTTCACGCCGACAGGGGTAGGTGGCACGAGGGTATAAAGCAAAAGCTCAAAAACCAGTAACCACAGCACTACCCAGATAATAACAGATAATCTAGAAAGCAAAGTAGATGAAATCAGTTGTCGCATTATTTGCATTACTTATTCCAGCCATTAAAATGAATAACAAACTCGCATACAATAATCCACGCAATGGCAAAGGCCATTTTTGGTAAAAATGCGGCGTGGCAGATAAATACTGGTAAACTTCCAGCATAAGAAGCAGTGGAATCCCTAACAAAGCCGTGATAGGTAGTAGATAAAAGGTAATGCTAATGCCTTGCTGCAAAGAAAAATTAAACAACAAAGTCATCGTAAAATCAGCAATTTGTTCAAATGAGTCCGCTCTAAATAATAACCAACCATAGCAAATTATCTGGAAAAATACAGCTACTTTCAATAAATAAATGAATAAACTCAACACTTGCGATGATGTCCGGGTTTTTGGCTGTCGCCCAACAAAAAACCGGTGTACAGACAATATAGCAGGCAAAGTTCACAAGTAACCTCTGTCAGTAATCTCTGTAAGTAATGTAAAAGAAATAAAATTATTGGCTCATCTTGGAAATTAGGTGAAATGACAATAGGTTCCCTTTAAACTCCATAAGTTAACAGAATTTTAGTTCAAACGCTTGCCCACCTACCTGAACGATTTGATTATATGTGCCGTATTAATATCCCTTATTTTTTATGATATATATGGTCACGTTTTTTCCTAATACATTGATTTATAATGTGTTATATAAATAACCTCTTAAAATAAATGGCACTTTTCAGTTTTCAAACTCTCGAAAAAAGAACCAAAAAACCTTAAAACACCGTTTTAAGGAAATTTCTGTCCACCGTTTTCTCATCGAAAAACTTAAAACTAATTTTCGGGATAATTGAAGGATCGGTGCTGGGATCGTTGAATGGGATGATTTTGGTTTGGTAATATTGGCAATAGGTAATAGGTAATAAGGTTTGACAAACCTACGGCAGTATCAAAGTGTCCCAAAGTTTTTGTTTGACCATAGACTGAATTTTGCTCCACCGCATAATAAGTACCCAGTGCATTCGATCTGAAATCCCAAGGCCACCCAAAAGGGCAACCACAAGGGATTGCCCCTACAATATCGATTGTTCTTGTAGGGGCAATCCTTTATGGTTACCCCTGTTTTCCTATGGCCTTTCAACTGGAGCGATCGTGCACTAGGCAAAAATTGACAGAAATGTGATTTTTTATAAATCAATAACTTAACAGTGTTCAAATACCCGATAACTTATGCCAAAGTACTTAAATATTTTTGTTTATCCCAGATCGCTCATTACCCAATCTTTGCCCCAGTTGGAACGATGCTGTCAACTGTGGCAAAGATCCCATTACCCCGATAAGCCCATTCACCCTATCCCATTGAATGACTCCGGTGCCGAAGAATCATCATAAAGCGTATTAATTTTACTGGATCATATTTAACGTAACTCATTGAAAATCAGTCAAGACTGGCAAAATCGCCTGCTTATCTGTCATGTGACAAAGTATAATTCAGTAAAAACAATTACTTACTTATAAACGTGCATAAAATAAAATAACTTAGGCCACTTCTAAAGTTGTATTTTTAGGGACGGCGACATAATACCATTGCCCAAGATGCTTATCAAATACAATTCGCATTGATTCTTTAAACCCCTTCGCAACTTTTCTGCCGGTTTCATAAACCTTATTGAAAATACAGGCAACCACCTTTAACCCTGATATTGTCGTTATCTTCTCTATCATATCGAACGTGAGTTGGTGGGTTTTTAAAATAACGCCCTGTAATGAGCGGGTAATATGCTTCAATCCCCGATGTTCAACAGGATATAATGAAGACGTACGGTGGATAATGCGCTATACGTATTTCAACGCCAATCTATTCTGCCAAAGCCTGTAAATCCGGTTTGAAAATAGAGTGCCTGGATGAATTGCAGCCACCGCCATCCATCAACATCAAAATGGAAATTGCGATAGGATAGTATAATATTCCGTAGTTGTACCACCAGTTTTGATACGAATAACAGGCGAACTCACTGGTATCACGGCTTGTACCAATGCTGACATAGGCCTCATTGCGCTTCATGTCATAAATAATATGAGGAACGGCAACGCCTTCTGCTAACTTCAGTGCATCATGGTAAAAAACTGACAAGTTTCAATCGTATAAATTTTTTTCTTGCTTCATTCCTTGCCTATCTGCTATCGATCCACGCTGACGACAGGATTGCCGTCAGCGTTATATAAATCTCTCAATTCAGTGATGCACTCAAACTGGGCATTACGGTTTTACATGCCCGCCGGCCGCCTTATTTTTCAAGGCTTGCAGTGAAACATAACCGTTCTTTTTCAATAGTTTTATGACAATATTATGACAATATTATGAAGCTAATAGTGTCCATTTTATCGTTCCATCCATTGGTCGCCTGCTGTATGCTCCTTTATAAGAAGTAGAAAACTTCATTGATATCAGGCAGCCTTTCAAGCACAGGCTTTTGACCACCATCTGCTTTTATATTGCGAGCCGGGGCCAGTGTTTCCTATTCGTTCAGTTATTTAATGCCAAGCCGAACGGTATCGCGCGAACAATCAACGTGATACCACCGTACGTAAGGAAGCTTTAGAGCTTCAACGCCTGCATATAAGCATCTGCTTTTCTCTGGCAGACGGTTGTATAATTCTTGCATCTGCGCTTCGATCCCCCGCAAATAGGGTTTAATCATTTTTTTATTTTAAACGAAACTTGTTTTTTTTTACAAACGCCTCAATGATATTTTAAACGAAACTTGTTTTTTTTTACAAACGCCTCAATCATACTGTTATTGAGTTTGTATATCTCTGAATTTGACGAAGTTAAGTTAATTTATGCACATTCCTTAGTATTAAAATACCTCGCACAGCAAAGCTTAAAATCCGGATTTTTACTAAGAACTTAACTATAAACATCCTAAATGATTTGCGGATAGAATCAGAGAAAAAATTATCTAAAAAATCCGCTTCTAAAATATGATATTTTATATCACGTCTATGCACAAATAGCAACCATTTCAATCCCCACGGCGTGGGCAAACGCTCATTTTTCATAAGGAAAGCAAATAGTGTCCATTAATAAAGGTGTCCTTTACGTCGTTGCCACCCCCATTGGCAATTTACAAGATTTCAATCCACGCGCACAATCCGTCTTGCGCCAAGTGACGCTTATCGCGGCAGAAGATACCCGTCACAGTCGCCATTTATTAAACCATTTTAGTATCACTACCCCCTTACAGTCTCTGCATGAACACAATGAGCGACAAATATCCAGTGTCTTATTGCAACGTTTGCGTAATGGCGATAATATAGCACTTATCAGCGATGCCGGGACACCACTGATTAGCGATCCGGGTTGTTATTTTATACAAACCGCCCTCGCCGAGCAAATCACTGTCGTGCCTATTCCGGGGCCGAGTGCCTTAATTAGTGCCCTTTCGGTGGCGGGTTTGCCGGCTGACCGTTTTGTGTTTGAAGGCTTTTTACCCGCCAAATCGGTTGCCCGTCGGCAACGCTTAGAAAATTTAGCTGAAGAATCAAGAACTTTGGTATTTTATGAGGCCCCGCACCGTCTGCTTGACTGCCTCAATGATATGATACAAATATTTGGCCAGCAGCGAAAGGCCGTTTTAGTGAAAGAAATAACCAAAGTTTTTGAAACCGTCTATCGGGACACTTTGAGCGGCTTATGTCAGTGGTTAAATGCACGGGCGGAGCGACAAAAAGGTGAATTTGTGTTAGTTGTGCAAGGCGCACCGCGGCCCGATGAAAAGGCCCTGAGTCCCGAAACCAAGCGGATTTTTTATTTATTACGCAAAGAGTTACCACTCAAGCAGGCAGCCAAATTGACCAGTGAAATCACTGGGGTGAGTAAAAATACCCTATATGCACTTGGGTTGGAAAAATCTTCCCCTGTGCAAGGCTAAAGCCAAAACTTCCTTATTCTAACAGATTTTGTTGATAGCTTATCAACACGCCAACCTGTAAGTATGTTGGATGTGAATAGCCCCAGGCGTAACCTGGGGAAAGCCATCTCAAAAAGGCCTCAACCCGTAAGTATGTTGAATGTGAATGATACCATTTATGCCAATTGCTGTAAAATTCATATCGTTATAGTTTTCAACAAAAAAAAATGATAATCAGAAAACTTCGATACCAAAACTCTGTGAGTTATACTGAACACAGTTTTATAAATATATGTAGTACTCAAGATGACGTTGAACGTTAAAGAGATCATATTTTTTACTTTTTTTACTTTTTTACTTCAATCGGATTTTTCACCATGTTCAATATTTTGTTGACCATGACAAAATAATTGGCAACGCAAAAAACCAAGTAAGTAAGTTTTTTGAAAAAACTTGGTTTCTTGATCCAATTTCACTAAAATGAAAATATAAAATTATTTCATCGAAAACAAAACCATGTCTACCCCTAACTTACCCGATATTCGTACAAAGATTGACCAATTAGACGTAAAAATTCAAGAACTTATCACCCAACGTGCCCATTTGGCTAACAAAGTGGCACAGGCTAAACATGCCGACGAGGAAAACCCCCTTTTTTACCGGCCTGAGCGTGAAGCAGAAGTCTTGCGAAATGTCATAACACGCAATCAAGGACCATTAACAAATGATACCCTCACGCATATTTTTCGGGAAATTATGTCGGGCTGCTTAGCCCTACAAAAACCGATAAAGATAGCATTTTTAGGGCCCGCCGGGACTTATACACAAGCAGCTGTGTGTAAGCATTTTGGACATACCGCGCAACAGATACCGCTTCAAACCATTGATGAAGTGTTTCGTGAAGTCGAAGCAGGCACGGCTCACTATGGCGTTGTGCCGGTAGAAAATTCCACCGAAGGCGGTGTTAATCAAACCTTAGACTGTTTTATCAAAACACCGTTGAAAATTTGTGGCGAAATTGAATTTCCCATTCACCACCATCTACTCTCAAAGGTGAGCGAATTAAAACCAATCAAACGAATTTACGCTCATCCACAATCTTTCGCACAATGTCGCGGGTGGTTGGACAATCAGTTGCCCACGATAGAACGCTTTGCTGTCAATAGCAATGCTGAAGGCGCTCGCCGTGCGACCGAGGAATCAGGGACGGCTGCCATTGCTGGACAAATGGCTGCGGAGATTTATCAATTACAGAAAGTGGCGTCACGTATTGAAGATGATATCAACAACACCACCCGCTTTGTTGTGCTAGGACAACAAGAAGTACCCCCGACGGGTAATGATAAAACCTCGTTGCTACTGTCAAGCCCCAATAAACCGGGTGGGCTATATCATTTGCTTGAACCCTTTGCAGAAAACAAAGTTAGCATGACACGCATTGAATCCCGCCCGTCGCGGCAATATATTTGGGAATATGTTTTTTTCATTGATATTGAAGGCCATCTCAAAGACGCGCCCGTTGGCAAATCTCTACAAGCGTTAGAAAAGCATACTTCCTTAATCAAACCCCTTGGCTCCTATCCACGCGCCGTACCTTAAGGGAAGTACAACGCATTGAAGGATTTCACGGATTTTTTTATTGATAACTGATAACTGACAACTTGGTGAATTGTGTGAATTGTGAAGTAAAACAATAAGTAACTTATTGTTTTTTATAGAGCGGAATAAAACGGAGTAAAATTTTTGACAATCGCTGGAACCTGAGTCAAGCACCATCCTAAGCTTAAGGTATATTAGTCGAATGTGGTAATAAGTACAACTTCTTTCTAGGATGCTATCCCTCGATGGGATAGTATCCGTTTTAACATGTTATTTTACGGATGCTATCCCTCGAAGGGATAGTATCCGTTTTAACAACTGATAACTGATATACTTTACGGATGCTATCCCTTGGTTCCCGATAGTATCCGTTTTAACAATAACTGATAACTGATATGATTGATTTTTTTAAACTCGCTACGCCCGGTGTACAAGGTTTACAACCCTATCAGCCCGGGAAACCCTTAGAAGAATTAGAACGTGAATATGGGATAACAAATGCCATCAAACTTGCTTCCAATGAAAATCCCATCGGTCCCAGTCCGCGCGCACTTGAAATGGTGCAAGCCAGTTTAAAAAACCTAGCCCGCTATCCAGACGGCAACTGTTGTCTCCTCAAAACAGCCTTGGCCAAAAAGCACGGCGTAGACATGAACACCCTGACTTTGGGTAATGGCTCTAATGATGTCCTGGACTTGATTGCCCGAACTTTTGTCACCCCAGCACATTCGATCATTTTTTCTGAATATGCCTTTGCCATCTATCCGCTAGTGACGCAAGCGATTAGCGCGAAAGCGATTGTTATCCCTGCCACAAATTGGGGGCATGATTTAACCGCCATGCAGGCTGCGATTCGTGATGATACCCGCCTGATATTTATCGCCAACCCAAATAATCCTACCGGCACTTATGTGGATAAAATCCGCCTGAAAACTTTTTTAGACGCAGTACCGGAACAAGTGCTGGTTGTGTTGGATGAAGCCTATTATGAATATGCAATTGCTGAAAATCCGGATTATCCCGATAGCTTAGATTGGTTGACTGACTATTCTAATCTGATCACTACTCGGACTTTTTCAAAAGCTTACGGGTTGGCGGGGTTACGTGTGGGCTATTCGATTTCTCATCCTGATATAGCTCATTTATTGAATCGATTGCGGCAACCTTTTAATGTCAATAACTTAGCTATCCTCGCTGCCACTGCTGCCCTAGATGATAACGAACATCTGGAAAAAAGCATTGCTTTAAATCGTCAGGGTATGCAACAACTCACTCAGGCTTTTGAGGCCATGAAACTGGATTTTATTCCATCGTTAGGAAATTTTGTGTCGGTGAATGTTGGCGACGGCGCAAAAGTTTATGAATTGCTGCTACGTCAAGGTGTTATTACGCGCCCAATTGGTGGTTACAACATGCCGCAACATTTGCGAGTAACGATTGGAACAGCGGCGGAGAATGAACGGTTTATTAAAGCACTGGGGGAAGTGTTAAATCATATTTGACGGATGCTATCCCTTGCCGGGATAGTATCCGTTTGTTTGGGCAAAATAACTTGACAATGTCATATTCTCAGGAGTACAAGGCGAACCTTGTACGAAAAACGGCATTCAGAAGTACAAGGCGAACCTTGCACGACTATTCCACTTCAATCTCCACCCGCCTATTCTTGGCCCAAGCCACTTCTGAATGACCATAAGCAACCGGTTGGCTGTATCCATAACCAGTTGTTATCATTCGAGTTATTGGAATACCGCGCTTTGATAAAGCTTTGGCAACCGAAGTCGCACGTTTTTGCGACAGTTCCCAGTTACGTTGATTACTTTCCGCTGGGGGAACACCGACGAATGATTGTATGTCAGTGTGTCCACTAATGATGATGGATTTTGCGCCGTTGTTTATTTCATCAACCAAGGTGCTGGCAATTTCATCCAGTTGATGATCAGCGTCGGGCGTTAAAACATATTCACCCACCTAAAATTGGATATTGCGGATTATCACGAAGGTTTCCAACAGGGAATCGGTGGAAACCAGAAGGCGGAAAACGCTACGACAGTCCGTTGCCTTATGGTGAAGTTTTTGGAGGCGTTGTTTGTCGTAGAGCAAGCTAAGACTGGCTTTGTTTAGCACATTACCGGCATCGGCAGCGCGGTAGCGGTTTTCGCGCAACAAATAGCTGACTCGTTGACGCGCATGTTGGTTGCGAGTGCAAGCGTGTAGGTAGGCTTCAAGGCTTAACGGCAATTGCCCCTGTTTATAGTAAACATCACCTATGCCAACCCAAGCTTGGTAGTCATTCGGTTGGATTTGTGAGGCGCGTTGATAATGCTGTAGGGCTTGGGGGTAGTGTTGTTCCTTTTCGAGGACAACGCCGAGATTGTTGTGAGCATCGGCATGGTTAGGGCAGAGGCTTAGTGCGTGTTGGAGTAATTTCTTCTTTTGGGCATAAACGCTGGGGCGATGTCCAAGTTCGTAGGCTTGAATAACCAGCCGGGTGGCTTGATCGCAGGGTGTAGCAAATAAGGGCAACGGTAAAATAAGAACTGTCAGTAAAATGATTTTTGAGTGCATGTTTAACGTCTTTTCAATTATCAGTTATCAATATAGAGTGCAGCGGATTGACTTCATTCTCGGATTGTAGTACAGCGGATTGGCGGATTGTTCGGATTGTTCGGATTATTATTGATATATATATAGTGCAGCTTCTTTCCGGATTGTTCGGATTGTTATTGATATATAGTATAGCGGATTGACGGTATAAACAATATAGTGCAGCTTCTTTCCGGATTGTTCGGATTGTTATTGATATATAGTACAGCTTCTTTCCGGATTTTTCGGATTGTGATTGATAATAACTGATGTTATGCACTTAACTTCTGTTCATTTTGAACACTTTCGACAATTGATGCTGGATTCAGGCGGAACCGTTCAATTCGTCAATAGACCATTAATTTTTTACAAGTATTTGCCTCAATGCGTGAGGTTTCGTGCGCTTACATCACCTTGATAAGAATCAAGGTGCGTAACATGAGATAATCAGAAAAAAATCCGGTAGTCCTGTACATGTAGTGATTTTACGGATGCTATCCCTTCCTAGGGATAGTATCCGTTTGAACACCATCACTACTTATACAGGACTACCAAATTTTGGATAGAGATAGATTCAACTTTCATAAATGTCCTCATAAGTTTCTGGTTCCCACATGCCTTTGTTTTCTGTTTCCCACGCTGGCGCGTGTGAGCCAGAAAATAAAACAATCCGAACAATCCGGAAAGAAGTTGTACTTATTACCAATAAAACAATCCGAACAATCCGGAAAGAAGTTGTACTACCAATCAAACAATCCGAACCATCCGGAAAGAAGCTGTACTGATTATCAATATACAGCGGAACCATAACCACCATAAGAGCGACGATAATAAAAGTATTTCGATGGCTTTTGGGAACCACCATAATTCAAAATAATCTTATGTTGCCCATCTGCATCAAATTGGCGCAAGCGTTTTAGGCTCTCTTGCACAGCTTTATAAGGTGTGATATTCGCCCTTACCAGATATAGCACCATGCTGGCATACTTAACCAGCACCAACGCATCACTGACTAACGTTACCGAGACACTATCAATGACAATATACTCATAATCGTGAGTCAATTCTGTTAAAATATCTTTAAACCGCTTTGAAGAAAGCAATTCAGATGGGTTAGGTGGTCTTTTGCCACTGGGAATAACATCAAATCCCCCATCTTCCCCTTCACCGATACAATGAATACATTCATTAAATTTCCTTGTTCCTGCCACCAGTTCAGCTAAGCCGGGAGCTCTAGAATTCAATCCTAACGACTTAGCTACCGTTGGCCGACGCATATCCGCATCAATCAGCAAAGTTTTTGCCATCTGCCCAAGCGCACAGGCTAAATTGAAGGCAAGCGTTGATTTCCCTTCACCGGAGACAGAAGAAGTCACAACTAACACTTTCTGCAGCGGACTTTCATGGTCATAAAACAGAATATCTGTGCGGATAGTGCCAACCGATTCGGCAAACATGGATTTTGACTCCTTTAAAAACATCCACTGGGGCCAAAATAATTCGTCAAGCGTCAATCCTTTTTTCTTCTTACCGAGTTTGAGTTTTGGCAATGTGCCTAACAAAGGCACATCCAATTTCCGTTCCACATCGTCACGATTTTTTATCAGGTTATAACGTTTTCTCTGTCGCCATTCTAACCATATTATCACCCAGATTGCTATCGACACAACCAGAATGGTTTGCCACTGACTAGCCACTTTTTGCACTAGCTCGTTTAAATCCACCCCGCCTTCATTGGTTGAACATTCCCCGACTAAACAAACATCCCGATTGAGTTCCGAATAAAACCCCGGTGCTTGCGAACCGTTGGTTTCTTTCAAAACGGCAGCCCGTACCCGCGTGAATATTTGCGTTATCGACAAATTCGGTTTCTGTATCTCCCGAATAAGATGTTTGGCATAAGGGCTATTACGCTCGTCTTTGCCATCTAAAGCTGCGGTATTAGCTCTGGTGGCATAAGCCATTAAGGAACCGCCGGGGGCAATCATTTGGGCTAGTCCCGGCAATGTCGGGCGGCGCGGTTCGCCTCTTTTTTTGGGGTTGTCACGACAGGCATCTAAAATAATGATATTGACTTCATTATTGGCAGCTTGCATGGTGTCCAAGACATAGCTCGCTTTGATGGCATTTTCATTTAAATCATAATCAGAATCCCGAAAAGCCAGTTCCGCACCGATAGGGATCAAATAATTTTCGCCCCCAAACTGCATCCCATGTCCCGCATAATAAAATAAGCCCATGCCACCCACAACACGTAGAGATTCGCCAAACCATTCAATCAGAGTTTGCATCTCATGCTGGCTCAGGTTTTCTTTGTGAATAACATTAAAGTTTAACTTGTCTCTCAGCACTTCAGCCAAATCATGGGCATCATTCACCGGATTGGACAAAGACGCATAGCCATCATAAGCGGAATTGCCAATGATTAGGGCTAAGCGTTCTTGGGGGTTAGCCGCTTGAGCGAGATTGGGGCGGAATAATAGGGTTCCCGCTATTAATAGGGTGTTTATTAGTGGGTTTATTTTTGGCATTTATTTTTTTAAGTCCTCCCATTGAGTGACGGATAGTATCCCTTTTCCGGGATGCTATCCGTGAAGTAAGTGACGGATAGTATCCCTTTTCCGGGATGCTATCCGTGAAGTGAGTGACGGATAGTATCCCTTTCCCGGGATGCTATCCGTGAAGTGAGTGACGGATAGTATCCCTTTTCCGGGATGCTATCCGTGAATTATCGCAAAAAACCAGCGATAGCATCACGGCTTGAACGGCTTGATTGGTTTTAGTGATACTATCGCCAAAACCAGCGATAGCATCACGGCTTGAACGGCTTGATTGGTTTTAGTGATACTATCGCCAAAAC
>Ga0164315_10001483_pt1 | contig 17635 bp, 8 predicted proteins | sample GuaBasSedimGuay6_FD_113737 | JGI IMG/M metagenome (GOLD analysis project Ga0164315, IMG submission 113737) | Subseafloor sediment microbial communities from Guaymas Basin, Gulf of California, Mexico - Guay6, Core 4569-2, 0-3 cm | ecosystem: Environmental > Aquatic > Marine > Hydrothermal vents >...
ACAATTTTAGAGGATTACTCAAGAAAATCAAAAAACAAATTCTTTGGCCAATTTTTATCCTTATTGATTATTGGAATTTTAGAAATTCTCAACTTGAATTTTGTTGTTCATAAGGATTGACTAGTTATTGCTTAATCTATATTCAAAAGTAATAATTTTTTGGATTAGAGTTCTTTCAAAAACTCCGTCATCTCGGCATAAACTATTTCCCTAACAACCTTGCCCGACAGTATTAGATCATGCACACCATCTTGTACTTCAAATTCTTTTACCTTGTCACCAATTACCTTTGAGTATTTTGCAATATGCTCAACATCAAGTACTGAGTCGCTAATCATCATCTCTTCTGAATAATCTCCAGGTGTAACACTTTTAGATGAATACATCACTAATACCGGACATTTGATATCTAATCCGTTTTGCAACTCCTTTTGAGCAGTATGTATCGCATTTATCCAGCCAAGATTTAAAGAATATCCTTTAAGGGGTTTCCACTCCAGACTAAAATCCCACTCTCCTTCGAAATTCTTGTGAAGACTTGTAACATAGCCTTCTTTTAAACCTTCAGGTGAAGGAATATTAGGAAATCTCTTTCCTATGGCAGATATCAGTGGAATTAATGATTTAAGTAATGCGGGCGTGTTAAAATCAAAAAATGGACTGTTTAGGATAAGCCCCTTTATTATGTTATCTTTCCTGTGATGAGTATATAAAGATGCCAGCAACCCACCTGTTGAATGACCATACATAATAATATCCTGATTATTATCCTTTTCAACTATCTGTTTAACAGCCAAATCAAAGTCCTCAAAATACTCTCTATAATGTCTGAAATTATTAGGTTTTTGGTGGGATAGCATTGAGCGTCCGTACTTCCTCAAATCGATGGCATAAAAATTATAACCAATACTATTTGCCCAATCGGCGAACTTACTATGAAAAAAATAGTCAACAAAACCATGAATATACAGAATTGCTTTTCTCGAATCGCCAGAAGCAGTTCTTGAAATAAGGCTTGCCTCTACCCTGCCTTCGTAATCATCTTTGCAATCTAACTTAGTAATAGTAAAATTGTGAGTTTGATCAAAATTCATATTTCTTATTTTTTGATTTACACAAAAATAGTCAATTAATACAAAAAAACCCTGTCCATTAACAAATGAACAGGGTCCTTATCAATTACAATATTATTTACTATTTGGTTTTATCAGGATAAGATGGTATTTCAGGTAAAGGTTTGTAATCCTTCATTTGATCCAGGATAACCTCAATGGCTTTATTCAACTGCTCATCTTCCCCGGCAAATTCTTTCGCAGGATCATTATCTACAACAATATCAGGATCAACACCATAACCTTCAATAACCCAATTACCGTTCTCATCAAATGGGGCGAATTCAGGTCTTCTTAAATCGCCTCCATCTATAAACGGAAGTGACCCTCTGATTCCAACAACACCTCCCCATGAACGCAATCCGATTAAAGTCCCTATTTTCAATTTCTTAAACTGATATGGGAATAAATCGCCATCAGAAGCAGAATAATTATCGAGTAAGAGAACCTTTGGTCCAAGCATCATCTGTGCCGGTTTTGTATTTATTCCATTATTACGCGACATACCATAAAGTGATAATTCTCGGTTTAGTCTTTCAATTATCATTGGAGACACATTTCCACCACCATTACCACGGTCGTCGATGATAAGAGCTTTTTTGTTTAGTTGTGGATAGAAATGCTTTACAAACTCATTTAGTCCGCCAGCACCCATGTCAGGGATATGAATATACCCTACCTCTCCATTGGTTGCTTCACTTACCTTTCTTGTATTATCCATTACCCAGGTATAATAGTATAAAGCTGATTCATCACCTATTGGTACGATAATGTTCTTTTTAGCCCCCTGCATGTCGGCTGTTGAATTAGTAACTAATTCAACTTTATTTCCTGCAGTCCCAACTAACATTTTGTAAATATCATTTACATCTTTTGTTGACTTACCATTTATGGCAATAATAAAATCACCCTCATTAATATCAACTCCAACCTCGGTTAACGGTGATCTGCCCTTTTTTGTCCAGTTTTCACCGGAAAGAATTTTATCTATCCTGAAATAACCACTTTTATCTTTACTTAATTTTGCACCCAGCAAACCAGTTTTTATTCTATTTGGCTTTGCTTTATCACCTCCAAGAACATATGCATGGCCTACACTCAATTCACCGATCATTTCACCAATCACATAATTAAGGTCGTTGCGGTTTTTAACATAAGGTAATAGAACAGAATATTTTTTATTAATTGATTCCCAGTCAAGACCATGCATATTTGGAGCATAGAAAAAGTCACGCATCTGTCTCCATGATTCATTAAATATCTGAGCCCACTCTTCTTGAAGATTAATCATAACCTTCATACCACTCTCATCGACAAATTGTTCAGGTTTAACTTTAGAGTTAGGAATATCTATAACAGCATGTTTCCCATCAACACTAACAAACATTTTTTTCTGATCAGCAGAAATTACAAAAGACCCTACTTTGCCGTGACCTGAAGCCTTCTCTTTACTTAAATCATAAGACTTAAGTTCGGGTCCGCCACTACCGGAATTTGAAAAAACATAATATAACTTATCTCCAACCGGGCTTAGGTTCCAATAGTTACCTGCTTTGCCAGGAATTGACAAAACACGTCCTTCAATTCCATCAAAATCGATACTTACCGCAAGTGTTTCTTCTTTTGGTTCTTCCTTATCTGATTTCTTGCTTTTCTTATCCTTGCTTGTATCAGACTTATCATCTTTTACCGTAACTGTAACCTCATCATTTTTTGGTTCAAATGGAGAAGGTGTCGATTTTTGAAGAGTAACAAAGTAAATCTTACTCATATCCCGATAAGAATGATTCCACTCAGTCCAACTATAAATAGGATTGAAGTCTCTTGATGAAGTAAAAAATAAATATTTTCCGTCAGCACTAAAAACCGGACTACCAGCATCATACCAATTATCTGTTACTTGATTTAAGCCTCCGGTTTTCGTATCATAAATCATTACCTTACTAACAGTGTTTCTAGATGGCATCGTAAACGTTACCCAACGATTGTCAGGCGACCAGTTGTATGATCTAATCTCCCAAGTCTCGGATTCTGCAATTATTTTTACTGTCTTTGACGCAACATCCACAGTATTAAGCCTCCCCATTTTATCACCCCAGAGTAAGAATTTACTATCAGGTGACCAGATTGGATTATATTTATATGTATCTGAGTCATAGGTTATTTGAATTGCCTCCTCGCTTCCGTTCTGATTTTGAATATAGATTTCATCTTCACCTGTACGATCGCTAATAAAGGAGATATACTTCCCATCAGGAGACCATTCTACATTCCTATCATGAACCCCTGAAGATTCAGTAAGGTTACGGGTAATACCTGATTTGGCCGCTAAAGTATAAACATCACCTCGGGCACCAAAAACAACCCTTTTACCATCAGGTGAAACTGCCCATGAATTTATGAATTTGGATGCATCCTTTATCTCATTACGAGCTGAGAGCATATCGTTCTCAATATTCACTTCTACCTTGTTAATTTCACCACTACTAATGATATAATTATAAAGATAACCACCATTTTCATAAACAATTGATTCATTTCCAAGTGAAGGAAATTTAATATCGTATTCTGTATAATTTGTAACTTTCTTAGTTTGCTTGGTCGTTAGGTCGTATTCGAACATATTCATTGTTCTGTCACGGTCACTAAGAAAATAGATTTTGTTAGCATGCCACATGGGAAATATATTCTGCCTATCGTTGTTTGTAATATTTACCGTTTCTTTGGTTTCAAAATTATAAATCCAAACATCATCAGCCATTCCACCTTTATAATATTTCCATGTTCTAAATTCTCTGAACACCCTGTTAAAAGCCATTTTCTTTCCATCCTCTGAAAATGAACACCAACTTCCCGTTGGAAGTGGTAATTCTTCAGACATTCCACCATCGCTCTTAACACTAAATAACTGACCTTTAAACGAGTTAAAACTCTGCTTGCGTGAGCGATAAATAATTTCATCACCATTCCAGTCCATCACAATATTGTTGGGACCCATCCTGTCTGATACATCATCTCTTCCCAAAGTGGCAGTATAAGTAATCCTCATGGGGACACCACCTTCAGCAGGAATTGTAAACACCTCTGTATTACCATCATACTGGCCGGTAAATGCTAGTGTTTTGCCGTCAGGTGAAAACTTGGCAAACATTTCATAACCATTTACATCACTACTTAATTTTCGGGCTGTCCCGCCATTAATATCAACGGTATACAAATCTCCTGCATAAGTAAAGACCACCTGATCACCATAAACGGCAGGGAATCTTAGTAGCCTTACATCATTTTCTGCCATTAAGCCAGAAAAAATCGCCATTGTAACTAGGGTAAACAAAAACTTTTTCATATAAAAATATTATTAATTACTATTATATATTTTGCGAATTAATTAATCCTAATACTATTCCCATTATTATGCCACACTTATATATAACTGTATATCTAATAGTTAAGAGTGATTTAAGAAACAGCAAGGCCTAATAATGTTCACTAACAGACAGGACAATGTCCACTATCGAACATTTTCAATTCTCTCAACAATTAATTCATTACCAACATAAACCAGGTAGGAAGTAATATGTTCAAATCCGAGATCTTTAAAAACTGTCGCATAACCATTAATCTGATGCTTATGCTTTTTATCTCTTGAGCCAGTTTTATAATCAATTATTGCGAGTTCATCATCCAACAATACTATACGGTCGGGGCGGAATATTTTCCCTTCTTTATCTATAAGTTCGGTTTCGTTTTTAACAATTGCTTTATCAGCATAATATTTTTTAATTGTAGGATGCATAACGACATCATTAATCATACTTTCAATTTTGGATTCCTCATCTCTATCAATCAATCCAGACATTCTATATTTTGCCACCGACTTTTTAACATCATTTTGATAATTAACTTCTGATAATATTTTATGCACTAACTTACCAAATGATGCAGGTTTAGAAAGATCATGTGCTTCCCAAAAGACATCCTCAGAATCTGCTATTTTTATGATAGAATGCCAGTTAGTGGAAATCATCTTATCCAATTCTTCTTTATTTTCCGTATCGTCCTCGGACTCATCCACTTTACTACTAACCAAACTACCAACCACATAAGACTTTTCTTCTTCTCCATCCTGTCCAACTTTCCTAATGTAGTTTTCCAATAAACTTCCAAAAATATCTTTCCCCACTTTACCCTTAGAATTACTACTTTTCCCAACGGCAAAAAGTGCTTCTGAAGCGCGTGTAAATACTACATAAACTAAATTTAAAAAATCAAGTCTGTCTTTTTCCTGTTCCTCATCATAAATATCTTGCTTACCTACCAACGACAAATCTTTTTGCAGAGGTAACATAGTCCTTGAAAGTATTTCTTCACCAACATCTATATTTGTCCAGAAATTCTTTGGACTATTCTTTCTTGAATAATACATATCAGCAATAACAACCTTAAAATCAAGACCTTTCGATTTATGGGCCGTCATTAGTTTTATAGCATTATTATCCTCTGGCATTTCCACAAAAACCTTAGATTTCTTTTCATCCCAACTATCAAGAAACTCCTTAAGTGTATATCTCCCGGCTAATTGCATTCTATATATAAAGTCAAGGAAATATTGAATAAATGCATCTGCAGTTTTATCAAAGCCCATTGCTCTTATTACAAATTCGGATATCTCATATACGGAATAAGAAAGCAAGTCATCGACATTTTCATTAATTGCCATTAGATGTATGGCAACAGGTGAATATTTAGTTTCTTTTTTTACATGCTCATGAAAAAGTTCTTCTGCTTCCTCTATACCTCTTAACCCTGCATATTTTAAGACAAAATCTGCAAATTGAATTTTCATGTCAGGACTTAATAGTAATCTTAAAAACGAAATAATAAGACTAACTTTCGGTGAGTTTGACACCAGCAGCGATTCCGATGAAACAATACTATGCTTTTTAGATACCAGATATGATGCTAATTCAGCAAGTTGCTTTTTAGTCCGACATAAAATACAAATGTCACCATATGAAAAACCGTTATTAATAGTGTCTATTAAAAAACCTTCAATTACCTCAAGTCTTTTAGTGGAATAATCAGAAGCAGTATCAGCGTCAACTAACTCAAGTCTGACATAAGCATCATGTTTGTTATGGACTTTTTGCTCTAATTTTGTATAGTTCTTTTTATACCTTTCACTTTCCTGTTGTCTTAGAAAACCAAAGAAATCGTTGTTAAACTCAACAATCTGCTTATTAGAACGGTAATTGACATCAAGAAATCTTTCCTCAAACTGGCTTGTAAACAAATTTTCTCTATTCCTGTTTAGAAGTGAATCATTACTACCAAACATCTTTGGCAAGTTTGTAAAAAGTTGTACCTCACCATTCCTGAACCTGTATATTGCCTGTTTAGCATCACCTACCAGCATATTGAAATTATTATTAGCCAGCGACTCTTCAATTAATGGAAGAAGATTATCCCACTGTAGCACTGATGTATCCTGAAATTCGTCAATTAAAAAATGCTTGTATTTAAAACCTAAGCGCTCATATAAAAATGGAATGGGCTGGTCAGCAATATTTTCACTTATCCTTTTGTTGAATTCAGAAATATGCACTTTAGATGTACGTTCAATAAACTCTTCAAATAGCATCTGAATTTCAGCGGTTAATGCAACTGAATAAATTCGTGAGTTAATGAGTTTGATCAGAAAATAATCTCGAGCAATTTCCTGTATTGAGTGAAATAAAACCTTGAGTTCCTCTTTTATATGGTCTATTGCCGATTTAATTTCATTACTGGCTTTAGCCGCAACCCACACATCTTGTTCTACTGCTTTTAGTGCATATGAATTAGGAATTAGTTTTTTATCATCTCTTAATTCTAAAAGATTCTCAAAATAACCAAAAACACCTCTTTTCTTCTGACTTAAATCATCTGCCTCCAATGAAACTAAATCAAAAAGATCAATTGCCTTTTTAGCATATTTTTCTATTTCTGCTTTAATTATATGTTGTTTCTTAAAAAGCCGTTTAATCAAAGGAGGGAAATCACGAAGATTCAAATTTTGAAGAAATTCTTTTTGTTTAAAGACATCTTCGCTAAAATTATACTCGACAAATTCAGATAGGATTCTTCCCAGATCATGACTTTTTTCTTCTTCAATCTGTTTCATTACAAAACTCACCATTATTTGGGTAAGCTCGGAATCTTTACCAACTTTATCAAATAGTTCATCAACAATTTCAGGAATAATATCATCTTTATCGAGGATCACCTCAAAATTAGTGGGCAAATTCACTTCATTTGTAAATGTTCTTATTACTCGGTGAACAAATGAATCGATAGTGCTTACAGCAAACTCATCATAATTATGAATTATCAATGATAAGAGTTTTTGTGAAGCAAGTTGTATTCTTTCATTATCAAAATTAAGGTCTGATTTTAGTTGACTGATAATGAAGTTAGTATCGCCTTTTACCCCAATCTTTAGAGTAGAAATTATACGCGACTTCATTTCATTTGCTGCTTTATTAGTAAAGGTAATGGCGAGAGTTCGTTTAAACTCCATGGGATCAGGAAGGCATAGTCTAAGATATTCCAGTACAAGGGTGGCTGTTTTTCCTGATCCAGCAGAAGATTTATAAACTATTAAAGACATTCTTTATTTACGGTTTTACGATTTATGGTTTACAATGCATGACTAACGACTTACAATATGCTCTTTATCAGATACTTATTTACATTTATTGAGTTGGTAATAAATGATATGAAAAACTAGATTCTAATCCTTTTCCTTTCCTTTTTTATTTTCTTTCCTAGGATATTTTCGCTTAAATAATTCATTAAACTTATTGAACTCTTTTCTATAAGCAACCCCAACTCCCTGAGTATAAGGAGATACTTTATCATAATTAGTATACCAGGAGTTTACATTTGAATGGTTAAAAGCTTTTAATATCCATCTACCATCTTCTGTAAGTTTATACGAAACATCAACATCACCAACTATATTACTAGCATTTTGATGCGATCGGTCGTATGTAACACCAAAGTTACCATCAATAGCTAACCTATCGTCAAACAATTGAGTAGAAAGAGCAACTTCAAACTCTTCATCAGTGATATTATCACCAGGTTTATAATTTACGCCAATATCAAAATCGTCTGACATTCGGGAAAGTACTGCACTTAACTGGTTTGTTAGTATTGAATAATAAGATGACGCTAAATTTATGTTAGATGCATTACTATAACTGAATGTTCCCAATACTAGCAAGGATATCATTTGTTGATTCATCATTGCTACATTTGTAGTATCAAGAACAGCATAAACAGCTCTTTGAAGGTCAGGATCAAGTTCTGGAATCTTTATATCAAACTTTAGAGTTGGATTTAATAATTGATTTGTAAGTTTTATATAACATTCAACATTTACCGAATTTTTGTAATTAGCCGAAGAATCAATTACAACTCCCAGACTACTTAAATTTGCTCTTACTTTATAAAGTCCCTTTAGATTTATATTAGCAGTATAAGGGTCACCGGTCCATGATATTCTTCCTCCCTTAACTAGTTCAAACCTTTTGTTTACAAGATTTTCAATACTAAAATTAAAAACACCTCTATCAACAATATATTCACCAAATAAACCAAATTCACCGTCAGAGTTAACATTCATTTTTAGATCACCAGTGCCCTGACCTATAATTTCTCCTAGGTTAGATGGCATTGCAATATTTATCCTTGCTGTTGGAGTAATTCCCATATCCAAATTTATCTCATACTTTAATTCATTTTCCTTAAGTTTTTCTGCTTCAATTAATAATTCTTCAGCCTCGGCGATACTATCGATTTCTGCCTTAACAAAAATTATATAATCTTTATCAGAAATCCCTGTAGAATAATCAAGTGGGATAAAAACTTTTGTGCCCTGTTTTGTAGAAGTGACGATATCAAGTTTTATGTCATCAGGTTTTCCCTCAATCTTAATTGTTCCACCTAAAATACCTGTACCATAATAAAGTTCATTCATCTTTCTGGTAGTATTAAAGAATAGGAGTTGTTCGCTAGAAATGTCTACATCAAGCCAGGGATCACGAAAATTTTTATGCTTTAGGTTTCCTTTTATGGATGCTCTGTTACCCAATGTATCAAATAAATCTAGCTTATCAAAGTGCAGTATATCTTCTTCAAATACAATAAGATTAGAAAAACTATATCTGGTATTCAGATATTTAATTATCAAACTTGTTTCATTAATCTTTGAATAACCCGTAAGTATGGGTTTATCTATAGTCCCTTTTAATTTTATTTCACCAGAAGTACTACCTTTTATTTCTGATACATATGATGAAAGGAACGGTTCAATTGTAGGCAGACTAAAATCGTTAAACTTAATTTCAATATCCAGCATATCCCTGTTTCTGAAGGGATAATAATAACCATTTACCAGAAACATCTCGTTTACTTTATTCGCACTATCTGCAATAACCTGAGCCTTGATATAAACAGATTTATTAATATTATCCCAGGTGTTTAAGAGATGTGCTTGTCCCAGGTATTGTCCATTAAGCTGTAAACCGGCAATTTTAATATCTGAAATAAATGTTGGCTTATCCCCTACCAAACCAACATTCAAATAACCATCAATAATGCCTTCAAAATCAAAATTATACGGTCCGGTTAGAATATCAAAATACGATATATCCCATTTATAAAATACTAATTCCAGAGTATCTGATTCTTTATTTGGTATGCTACCATTTATTTCAAACCTCGAATCATTTGCAAAAATACCCAAGTCGTTAAAGGCGACTCCCAAAGAATCAAAGTAAATTTGATTATCAGCATTGACATTCCAGTTAACCCCGTTAATAAACACATCGGTATTAATAAAACTGAGACTTTCTCCTAATGAATCTTTTTTAAGTACAGCCTCTATTATGCCATTATTTTGAAGTTCACTATCAGTATTATTCCAAAAAATACTAAACTCTAGACTATCATTTCCCATCTCACTTGCAAAACCGAAATTATTGAGACCAAGAACAGTATTATCAGTGGTAGTACTATCTTTGAGTAATATGGTATTTATGTTACCATCAAGGTCAAGATTTCCATCTCTGGTATTTGCATTAATATTATTGCCAATGAAATCGATCCCATAATACACCATTCTGTCAGAAACCAAATTCAAATCAAGTTGCATTTCTTCAAAGTCCATCGATAAACTAGCAGATGTTCCTTCTTCAAAACCAAGACCCTTTACCAATTGTTCCTGAATAATTTTACTATCATTAATTTTCAAATTCAGATAGGCATTCTTACTAATTGTATCGGTAATAATATTGGATGTAAAAGCATAGTAATGATTAATTAAGCCAAGGGTGTTATCAGCCAGTTGTGTAATCAAAAAATCACCTTTTAATGTAGCATCAGCAATATCAGATTTCAATAATAGAACACTTCCTGACTTTTCATCATATGATTTATCAAGATGTACTAAATCTATATCATAAGCATTATCTTCAAAAATTAGATGTGTATTTTGCATAAATAATTCAGCATTCATATTATCAAGATCAAAGCCTTTTGTTTCTAGATGCAAACTTGATGATACACTAAGTTGACCATCTTCCCAAAAGCCAAGATTGCCAATATTCGCTTTTACTATTTCTACTTTCAGATCGAATGATGAAATATCTTTAGTGTTAATACTAAGATTACCAGCAGCCATTAAGTTTCTGTCTCCGATCCTGAAAGTACTAACTAAGGAGTCGTTTGTATAGTTGCCATCAACTTTTAACCTTTTATAGTCATATCCCATCAATCCAACTGAACTTACTAAGGTAGAAAAATTATATGTCAGATTATTTGAAGAATTACCTTTAATTACGACATCGGCATTCAAGGAAACAGGGCTTGTTATCTCATTAATTTTCAGTATTTTTCCAATATCCAGGCTTTCGGTTATAATTCCTGATTTCAAATAAATACTATCATTTCTATTTTCATCAAACTCAATATCGACTAGCAGATTACCACTAGGTAAATCAATTTCGAGTTTTGATTTGAATTTACCATAATATCCGAGGAAATTTCCTATAACTGAGATATTAGCCTCACAATTAAGTTCAAGTGGCACATCGATGGTTTTCTCTTTAATTGGGAGCACAAAACTCTGAATATCACATTTACTGGTTTTAAACTCGTGTATTCCTACGCTTATAAATGAATCAAAAAAATCAGGCAAACCTTTAATATAAACATCACCGGTAAAACTAGTGTTCTCAGCATATTCCAGAACAATATTATCCCCTGTAAGTTCATTAACTTTTCCGCTTACACTACCATAAAACCTAAGTTTGTCGGACATTTGAAACATTATATCGGCAAAGTACCCTAAATCAGTTAAATCCAAAGAAGATGGCCTTATTTCTCCAAGTATATCCACCGAATCAATAAAATAACTCATGGAATTATAATTGGAATAATTTAAATCGAGATCGAAATCCAGGAGTGATCTATTGGTGGAAAGTTGACTATTGCTCACAAGAATACTCGATGAACTAATTGAAATATCACCTTTTAAGTTTTGTATTTCAATTCCGCATTTTTCTTTTGCTTTCAGCATTATAACTTTAAAATTCAAAGAATCATTTATCACATAAAAGTTCTCTAAAAAACCATTTATCCCAGTTATAACAATATTAGCGTAGTCCATTCCTTTTTCATTGGAATAAGATCTTGTTTCATCAAATAATCTAAAGGATGAATTAGTCATCCGGATATTCTCTGCCAGCAGTTTAAATTTTCCTCCTCCTCCACTTGAACTGCCCGCCCCTAAATTCAGAAACATATTAAAGGCAGAACGCTTATCTTCTTTATATCTGCCATAAGTAAATGATGCTCCATCTATTTCAACATTACTAAACGTAAGTTGATTAACCCACGGAAAGTCAGGTGTTGCTTTCAAAGAGTTAAGCAATAAAAAAGGATTATCTTTATGGTCGTAGGCCTTAAGTCCACTAATATATAGTCCATCGAAAAAACTAATCCTCAATGACTCGATACTAATATTCCTATCCAACTGTTCAGAGACCCAATTTGTAACTAACCTAGCACTTAATGTTTGGATTAAAGGGCTTCTAAATAACATTGTTATAACTATTGGCAATGAAATAATCACCAAAATGGTATATACTATAAATCTGGCAAGCCTTTTTTTAATATTTTTGACGATCGAAATATCTTTCAAATGAGCACTTATATTTTAGGCATCGAATCATCTTGCGACGACACATCTGCTGCCGTATTAAAAAACACACAATTACTATCTAACGTTATTGCAAATCAGGATGTCCACAAAATGTATGGAGGTGTAGTTCCAGAACTTGCTTCAAGAGCTCACCAACAAAACATTATTCCGGTTGTTGACTATGCTCTTAGTAAAGCAAAGATAAAGAAAAATCAGTTGAGCGCAATTGCTTTTACCAGAGGTCCAGGATTATTAGGCTCTTTGCTTGTGGGTACTTCTTTTGCCAAGTCATTTTCGTTAGGTCTTGGGATACCCATGGTTGAAGTTGATCACCTTAAAGCACATATCTTGTCACACTTTATTCGTGATGAAGAAGGAATGGACAAACCAAAATTCCCGTTTCTTTGCCTTACAGTTTCAGGCGGACACACACAGATTGTAAAAGTTGAAAGTGCGACGACAATGACTGTAATTGGAAAAACAATTGATGATGCGGCTGGGGAAGCCTTCGACAAAGTAGCAAAAATCATGGGCCTTCCCTATCCCGGAGGACCAGAAATTGATAAACTTGCAAAAATCGGTGATCCACATGCTTTTACATTTCCTGCTTCCAGCATGAAGGGTCTTGACTTTAGTTTTAGTGGATTAAAAACTTCATTTTTATACTTTCTTAGGGATAATCTCAAAATTGATGACAATTTCATTGACAATAATAAGGCTGATCTTTCTGCATCAATTCAATATACTATTATCAAAATGCTTCTTAATAAACTGAAACGTGCTGCAAAAGAAACAGGGATTAAAGAGATTGCAATCGCTGGTGGTGTTTCGGCTAATTCAGGATTAAGAAGTTCTCTAATATCACTTGCTGATGAACAAGGCTGGAAAACGTTTATACCTGAATTTCAATTTACTACCGATAATGCAGCTATGATTGCCATTGCCGGATATTTTAAATTTCTTAATGGCGAATTTGCTACGCAAGATGTTGTTCCTTACGCTAGGAGTCGATTCTAGATTATTCTTTTGTAGGCAGTCTTAAGTTGGTTCATTCGGATTTTTAATCCGAATGTTAGGGGCTGGAAATTTGTAATTCCCCAATTACTACTGTTCATCTGGAAACCTATCAGGCTTTGAGAATTTAGGATTTATAAGAAATTCCTCGTCATGAAGAGTACTAATAAAATTCAATAAATCTTCTTTTTCTGTGGGTGTTAACATTATACCACCGTTATTTACGTGGTGCATTAATGGGTTTACATAGGGCGACATTAACACTGCATGGGAATAAAACTCAATAACCTCGTCCAGAGTTTCAAATCTTCCATCGTGCATATAAGGCCCCTGAACCGATATATTCCTTAAAGTTGTCGCCTTATAAGCTCCATGATCCATGGGATCGTTAGAAATTAAAAACCTGTCCATAGGATCAGTAAACTCAGTATCTTTTCCATTGTTGTAAAATAAGTGGGTTGTAAACATTGGGTTACCAGAACCTCCATGACAATGAAAGCAGTCGGCACCTTCTTCGGTTGTAAACAGCACAAAACCATTTATTTCGGATTGAGCAAGTTGCACCTCACCGCGTAAATATTTATCAAACTTTGAGTCTGCCGAAATTAGTGTCCTTACAAACTGGGCAATTGCTTTTTCAATATTTGTAAATGTTATTTTATTGCTGCCGAAGGCTTTTAGAAATAAATCAGGATAGCCATCAAGTGATTGGAATAAATTAACAATCCGCATGGTATCTCCATCAATTTCATCCTTTGCAAACACTGTCAGACGCACAAAATCCTCAATATTTCTCATGTTTTCATCAGGGTTATCAGGATACAAAAAACCATTCCAACCATAGCCTGAAGAATTCCATACAAGGTTAATCATTGGTAACATTACATGATGAGTTTTCAAGCCAGATAAGCCAATTGGATGTCCTCCCGGAAAATCAGGATGATCAACACCGGCTTCAAAAGCCCGTTCCTGTCGGTGGCAAGTTGCACATGTCATTAAACTATCAGGATGGGTTCGTCCCGAAAGCCTTCCATCGTAAAACAAATATCTACCAAGTTCAATTCCTTCAACAGTCATGGGATTGTCGGCAGGGATATTAAGGTTAGTAGGAAAACCATAAGGAATTTCGATAGTGTAAGGAGTGGGCTTAAAAGGCTCAGGAGTATTATTTTCATCGCAAGAGGCAAAAAATATTGCTACTAAAACCAATACTGCTAAAACTTTATTTAATTCCTTTTTCATCTTAAACCTACTTTTCAAGTTTAAAAATACTTAGTTCTTCGACACTAAAAACATCAAACCCATTTTCACAGCCTATGTTCATGGCCTCTTGATTTTGCATAATATCACCACCCCAAACATTAAAATCAAAATCATGGGGACTGGTAAACCATTTATTAACGTCCATTAATATTTCAGCCCTAATTGATTGTCCGGCTTCAACAGTAAAAGTATTTATATTAAATTCTATTTCAAAATAGTTCTGGATAAAACCAATAATCTCGCCTTCCTCATTATACTCCTGCCCAATTCCCAAATGAAAATTATACACTTTTGTATTTCCATCTTGATCAAGCCATTTTCCGTTGAGTTTTAAATAATGAAAACCACCACCCAAATATTCGGGCCAAAACATAAATGACTCAGGAGGATTTACAAACAACATCGACTGATTTTTTATTTCGTTAATACCAAAAGTAAAACCCAAACCAATGTAATTTCCAGGTTCAACAGCACCTTCTATGTTATAAGATGAAGTTTCCGGAATATCGGTATCCACGTAATGAATATCGTCCCAGGCATCCAATAATATTTTATCGCCATTTTCTTTATAAAGGAATACATCGGAAATAAAATATTGGATTTCGCTAACTGAATAAGGATTACCAGCAGCATTAATATATTGTATAGTATCCATTTCAACATTATGAAGAAAATTAAGCACCAAGTTAATTGGTTCCACTTCGGGCGTTGGTGGATTTTCTTTGCAAGAAAACAAAACCATAATTCCCATGAGAGAAATGAATGCTAATATTTTAATATTTGCTATTTTCATATGTTTAAAATTTCATCCGACTGAGGCGGACAGCGGCACAACTTTTTTGTTGATGATCATATTTTTTGTGTTTAATGCTTAATCATTCACTCATTTAATCATTTACTCATTCACTCACTTAATAGGAACAACGCCACTAACAACAATATATTTTAAGGAATCGCCATTTTCCTCAGTTTGTTTAAATACCATTCCATCAATTAAAATCTGAATATTTATTATTGTGTTAATGTCAAAATATTTTGCCGATAAATAAACAACTTGCCCCTCCTCTGCAATGAAATTGTATTCCCAAACATCTTCACCACTATTTGGATTAACCTCAACATTCAATAAACTACCATCTTGATTTCTGTACTGTAATTCGTAAACCGAGGATGCCTTGCTAACGATATATTTAACGCCAACAGTGTTCTGCTTCTGGCAAGAAGAAAACACTGCAGAAAGCCATAGGAGAAGAACAAATACTTTGATCAATACTTTTTTCATAGTTTAAAAATAATTTTACCACTAAACACACGGCCTGGCTCGTAAAATGGAGATTTACTTCCAATTATCCTTCTGTTCAGATGCTCATAATAGGCTGTGTTAAATACATTTGACACGCCACCAACAAATCTTATATTGTTACTGTAACGGTATACGAGATTAAAATCTATAATTCCAAAACCAGGTGTTGCATCCTCATCAAATTCTTTTGATATTTTGTTTTGTGATGCCACCATCCTAATATTCAGTGAGGGAATCAGTCGCTGTTGAAACAATTTATAATTGAAATTCAAATTTGCCTCAAAAGGAGGTATTTCAGCAAGATAATCATTGTTAGGTAGAGAATTATTTATACCCACTGTATAGGCAGCATTTAATTCAAGCCCCCAATTTTTAGTGTCGGGACTTTTATATGAAATTTCAAATCCTGTTAAAAAAACATGATCAATATTTATAAACTGCTTAACTCCCAGCACACCTTTGGTTTGTGGCCTTACTACAGAAGGTGGCACTTCTTTGGCACTTATAAAGTCTTCAACATAAGAAAAGAACCCACTTAATGAAACACTACCATACTTATGTTTTGTTAAGGAGAGACCCAAATCGGCTTCATAATTTATTTCCGGCAATAATTGAGGATTCCCCAAATAATCATAATTATCGTAGCCAACAGGAAGTAAAATTATGAACCTCTCGGTAATATCTGGACTACGCATTCCACGACCAAGAGAAAAACTTAATGTTTTCCCTTGCTGCCATTCCCAATTTACACCTCCATTAAAACTAAAGTTAAAATATGCAGACGTTGTATTACTTTCGTAATATTCTAAATCGCCATTGGGCCGAACCCTTTGCATTGGGTTCGATCTGGCATTATTATCGTCGACCCTGAGGCTGAAAGCATAATGAAACCTTTCAACTTCAAGTTGATATTCAGCAAATAATCCAATATTTGACACATGAGAATTATCCCAAATACTTTCACTAAACTGAGGTAAGCCATATTGTTTTATAAGTTGCTTAGTTCTATCTCCAGTTTTAGAGATACTATAATAATCAATACCAGTTTCAAGTTTACCGCCATAAAGGTCAAAGTTCAGTGCAATATTTGCTCCCAGGTTAGTGGCATGTATTAGCGAAATAGCCACAACAGTATCCGAAAATGGCCTCTGCTTATTATCCATGGTGTGGTCAACATCAGAAAAATAAGCGCCTGCTCTAATAAAGTTTATCCTTTCATTTTTGAACTTACTTCCAAAATATTCCAGGTCATAAATCTTAGTATTATCTTTTCTTTCATCCATTGCCAAAGCCGGGAAATCAACATTTAATCCTAACGAAATAGTAGACCCAAATTTAACCAAATGTCCTTCTGCAGGCTTAAAGCCAAGGTTAGTAGTAAAATCGTAATGCTCAGAAGAAGCATTTACCTTGTTTCCGTTTCCATCAAAATAATCGCCAAAGTGGCTCCAACTACCACTTATATTATACGCAAGTTTTTTACCACCCCCATGAATTTTAAGATTTGTATTCAATCCAATATGATTACTTTGCGCGCCAAATAAAGCATCAATGTGATTTTCAAACTTATCATAAAATCTTAAAGAATTAGTAATTACCTTAATTACTCCTCCAAAATTTGATCCATACTTAAGTGCGTATGGGCCTTTTAAAATAATGATATCATTTATATTATTTTTACTAATGTGCGAAAAA
>Ga0164315_10001484_pt1 | contig 17630 bp, 9 predicted proteins | sample GuaBasSedimGuay6_FD_113737 | JGI IMG/M metagenome (GOLD analysis project Ga0164315, IMG submission 113737) | Subseafloor sediment microbial communities from Guaymas Basin, Gulf of California, Mexico - Guay6, Core 4569-2, 0-3 cm | ecosystem: Environmental > Aquatic > Marine > Hydrothermal vents >...
ATCAAATTCCTTGCTCCTAAAATGTATCAATCACAAAGAAGAGCAGTAACAATAGATGATTACGAAACATTTCTTCTTCATGATTATCCTTGGATTGATACTATTAACTCGTGGGGAGGAGAATATAATAATCCTCCGATATATGGTAAGGTATTTTTTGCTATTAAACCAAAACACACAGAATTCGTTTCAAATAAACTTAAAGAAACAATAAAAGAAGATTTAATCAATAAATATAATGTAGTTACAATAGTTCCTGAAATTATAAATCCTGATTATATATACATCAATACTGATAGTGATGTATTTTATATTTCATCTCAGACAACATTAAGTGAAAGTAAAATGATAGATATGGTTACAAATACAATTATTCAATATTTTAATGATACTACTGAGAAATTTAAGATGGATTTCAGATTTTCTCCAATGGCAGCAAAAATTGATAATACTGATCCTGCATTTGATAGTTCATTAAGTAATATTATAATGCATAAGAGAATATATCCTATTATTAATCTTTCACAGACATTTTCTTTGAAATTTAATAATCCTATTACACCAAATAGCGTAGAATCTTCATACTTTAATGTTGAGGATACCACTTTTGATGATGTTACCCTTGAATCAGTTATAAAAGATGATGGTGATGGAATATTATATTTAATGTATGTTAATACTAGTGTAATCATTAATAGTAATATAGGAACAGTAGATTATGATACTGGTGATATTACATTTACAATTTTTCCATATAGTATACCAGTTGATACACTTGATATTCGTATATATGTTGAACCAAAAATGAAAAATATAGAATCTGGATATAATCAAATTATTATTCCTGATGAATCTGCTGTTAATCATGATGTTAATCGAAAACAAGGTATAACGGTACGAATGAACGAAGATGAAATAAAGAAAGGGTAAATAGATGCAAGATTCAAGCAAACTAATAAGCACTCAAATAGAAAATACAATTCCTCAGTTCATACGGATGGAATATCCTAATTTTGTGGATTTCATTAAATATTATTATGAGTGGATGGAACAACAAGGAGCACCATATCAATTTATAGCAAATACATTAAATTATGCTGATGTTGATAGAACTTCTCTTGAGTTTCTTGATATATTTGGAAAGAATTTCTTACAACCTCTTCCTGATGTAATTTATGATCAAAATAATATTGCTACTCTTGTGAAATATATAGAACAATATTATTCAGCAAGAGGATCAGAAAAAGCATTCAAATTCTTGTTTAGATTGTTTGAGTATAAAAATGATTTTGATAATGAACTTGAATTTTATTATCCATCATATGATATGCTTAGAATATCAGATGGTAAATGGGTAACTGAAAAAAGTCTTAAAATTATTGATCCCCCTGATGAAGTAATGGAATGGGAGGCAGGACAAGTAGTTGGTGAAACTTCTGGTGCTATTGCTGTTATTGATGAGATTAAAGTATACCAATCAACTTCGGGTGTATATATTGCTGAAATATTTCTTCTTGCATTTGATGTAATTCATACTACGGATAAGTTTATTTGTGGAGAAAATATTTTAGTAATAACAAAAGAACTTAAAGAGTATACTGCCATAAATGAGAATATATTTTATGATATAAAATTTGATATTGATGAAAATGGAAATGAATTATGTGGTAAATTCTATATTCCTGACCAAAGAGTAAAAATTATTAATAGTGGAGTTGGTGAAAACGCTCGTGTAGTTATTGATAATATTAGAAAGGGAACGGTTGATAGTTTTTCTATTGTTGATGGTGGTTCAGGATATATGGTTGGTGATAAAGTTTATATTAATGATGGTGATTATGGTTCTGGTGCTTATGGGAAAGTTACTGAAATTGATGGTTCTGGTGCTATCACAAATACCGAACTTATATTTGGTGGTCATGATTATCAACAATGTCAATATGTAATAGTTGATAGTATTAACGGATCAAATGCTATTTTGATGATGGAAACAGAAAATGTTGGTAGTGTTTTGAATGTAGAAATTCGTGATTTTGGTATTAATTATTTAACAGATGATACTACAATAGAATTTAATACTTCGATGAGAATTATTAATGTGGATAAAGATGGTTTTGTTGGTGAAAAAATTGTTGGTGATAACTCTGGTGCAACTGGTGTTGTAGAATATTGGAGTCCTGAAACTGGTGTTGTGTCTGTTAATATTACTTCTGGTGAATTTGTAGTTGGAGAAAGATTTACTGGTCAAAGATATGGGGGATCTGCCGAAATATATGATATGTCACTCGCTAAAGCTAAACTTGTCGAGGGCTGTTTATGTAATTATAAGGGAAGATATATAAATATGGATGGTCATATTTCTTCTTTAAAATATATTCAAGATTCATATTTTTATCAGATGTTTTCTTACATGTTGAGAACATCAAAAGACAAAGAAGAATGGCATGATATGGTTAAAAATGTCCATCCAGCAGGTACGATTGGGTTTTCATATAGAGATATTATATCACAATATTTTATTGAATCTTATGGTGGTTTTATAAGTCCTTATCTTGATACTACAGAATTTTATAAATTTAGATGGCAACCAGAAGATGATGAAAGATATGATAGTAATACACAGATAAAACAATATAAAGATATAATAATTGATGATATTATTAACATAAATAATAATAATATATTAAATAAAACAGGGTTCTGTTTTGGTAGTGAAATAAATATTACCGATTAAAATTAAACAAGAATAAAAATTATGAGCGCAACAATAACTTTAAAATCACGAATAAATAGTGCTAAAAAATATATAGATGATAATTTCAATTCTATGGATGATGGTACATATTCTCATTTTTATATTGGTAGAACTTTACCATGGGATGATGAATATTCTCCTGATATATCTACATCGGCTGAGAAAGAAATATATTATAGTTTGTTTCATCGTACATTCTTGAAACAAATTATAAAAGATGATACCATTATTGCTATAAAAAGATTTAATTGGATAGTGGATACAATATATACTCGTGCTGATTATGATAGTGAATATACTGATTATAAAAATTGGATACATCCTGAAAATCCTTTTTATATTATTAATTCAGAAGGGAATGTTTATAAATGTATTAACAATGGATATGATTCTCCATCTACAATAGAACCTACTGGTCAATCCATGGATTATATATTTCTTGGTGATAATTATGTGTGGAAATTTATGTTTGATATTAAATCAGAAATTAGTGATAAATTCCTAACAGATATGTGGATACCAACAGCATATGCATATGAAAATAAATCATCTTCTCAATTAGATGTTGAATCTAATGCTATTAATGGTGATATATCGTTTATTAGAGTTGATAATGGTGGTAATAAATTTACAAATGCTCCTACTATTGAAATACGTGGTGATGGAACAGGAGCAACAGCAGTACCTATTATGATTGGTGAGTCGATAGATTTTATTCAGATATCAAATGCTGGTTCTGGTTATACATATGCTGAAATACATATTTTTGGTAATGGTTTTGATGCTGTATGTACTGCTATGATTTCACCTCCGGGTGGTCATGGATCAAATGCTTCATATGAATTAGGAGCATATTATATAGAGGTTGTAAGTGAAATCATAGGGAATGAAGATGGTTTTGCTCCTATCACCGGAACATACAGAAATGCTGGAATTGTTAAAAATACCAAAGATAAAGATGGATTAATTAAGACTGATGAAAAATATAACACTTTATCTATCATAAATATTATTAATTCATCTGGAACATTCTTAACAAATGAATTGGTTATTGGTGAAGATTCATATACTCAAGGTATCGTATATTTTGATCCTTCTGGAACTGATAAAGATGTTCAAATTTATATGATTGAAGGAGATTTTATTGATGGAGAGCGTATTCATGGTCAAGAAACAGGTGAAGTTGGTGAATATAACGAGTCATCAAGTATAGTTAATGATACTGATATTTGGAGTGGGGAATTATTATACAAAGAAAATATCATTTTTATAACAAGAAGAGAAATACAAATAGAAAAGTTTGTATTTTCTATAGAATTTTAAAGGAAAATAAATGTTAAATTTTAATAAAGCACCATATTTTGATGATTTTGATGAGAACAACAAGTTTTATCGTATTCTTTATCGCCCATCATATGCAGTACAAAGTAGAGAACTCACACAATCTCAATCAATACTGCAAGAACAAATAAAGAAATTTGGTGATCATATATTTAAAGAAGGTGCTATGGTTATTCCGGGTCAGATTACATACGATCAGGAAGTATCATATCAAAAAATGATAGCTACTTATGGTAATCCACCAGATCAAGTAGATGTCGATCCTAATAATTTTCTCGGTTATACTATTATTGGTGAATTCTCTGGTGTTGAAGGTGATGTTGTAAATGTGGCGGCTAAAGATGAAGTTGATCCTCTAACATTTTTCATTAAATTCAAAGACTCTGGTAACGATAAAGAATCTATTGGTTTTTGGGATGGAGAGACTGTTTATCGTAAAGATGATCCTCAAATCCGTTCTATAGTTGAAGGGACTCTTAATGAACTAGCACCAACATATGAATCTACTGGTAAAGCGGCAATGACATCTATTGATAAAGGTGTATATTATATTGGTGGAATGTTTATTGATAATGATGCTCAATCAATAATAGTAAGTAAATATGATCAGCGTCCTTCTTGTAAAGTAGGACTTCGTAATTATGAATCAATAATAACTCCTGAAGAAAATTTATCTCTTACTGATAATGCTCAAGGATCACCAAACTATGCGGCTCCGGGAGCACATAGATACAGAATTGATCTTAAACTTGAATATGTAGCAGAAGAAGATGACATTTCTAATGATTTTACTGTTCTTCAAATACTCGATAAAGGTTTTTTAACTAAAGAAATTCGTGTTTCTGGATATAATGAATTAGAAAAAACATTTGCCCGTAGAACTTATGATGAATCAGGAGATTATACAGTAAATCCTTTTGCTATCAGAATGAAAGAACATCTTAGAGATGAAAGCGAAGACCAATATAAAGAGGGTGCTTTCTGGATAGATGGAAAACCTACTAGTGAAGTTGGTGTTTATGCGCCTCCTTATGGTGATGAGTCTAAACTTGTTGCTGAAATGGGTGAAGGGAAAGCATATGTTCAAGGACATGAAATTAATAAAATTTCAAATTCAGTTATTGAGATTGATAAAGGTAGGGATTTTGAAAGTTCAAATAATTCTATAACCAATTTTTCTCTTGGTAATTACATTAAAGTAGATACTGTTCATAATATTCCAAGAATTGATGAATTTGGAGAAATACGTCTTTATCAAACAGTTTCTACAAACGGAAACCATAATTCTGATCAATCAGGTATAGCAAAAGTAAGAGCTATTAAGAGATTTGGTGATATTTCATATTTATATATATTTGATATTGAAATGATGGATAATTTTAATTTTGAAGATGATGTTAAATGGGTATATGATACGAATGGATATGGCACTAGCAATTTCACTTGTGCTCCTATAGTTGAAACTGGTAATAAAATATATTTATTCAAAACAGATGTTAATAGATTATTATTTAATCTTCCTAATAAAACAATAAAAACTCTTTCTGTTGGTGGAGCTGGAATTTACACCAATTATGCGTCAACAAGAGCATATTTCGGTGTTGGCATTGTAGATAATACTGCTACTCTTGTTGCTAAAGATAATGAAGTATTTCAACAAAATACAGAAGCATATTATGTAGCATATTATGATACAGGAAATATAGAAGAAAATGCTACATTCACATTTACTGGTATTCCAACTGGTAAAGTTATTGAAATTGGTGGTCTTAGTGGCAATGTCAATATAATTGCACCTGTTACAAAGACTATAAGCACTCAGAAGACAAAATATCTTCAGACTGATGGTTCTGTTATTATATCTGTTCCAAATAAAGTTCAGAATAGTAGAGATTATTTAAGAAAAGCTGATGTTGTAAAGGTTAAGTCTGTTTATATGTCTGCTAATATTGATACTGTTCCAACTATTGATGATGTTGATATTAGAGAAAGATATCAAATGGATACTGGTTGTAGAGATAATTATTATGATGTTGGTTCTATTGTTTTAAATGGTGGTCAAAATGCTCCTACAGGACAGATAATGGTAACATTTGATTATTTCACACATACATTAGGAGATTATTTCTCTGTTGATTCTTATGTTGATTTAGAATATGAAGAAATTCCAGTTTATGATTCTTCTGAAATGGGTGATACATATATTCTGTCTGATTGTTTTGATTTTAGACCAAGAATGGCAGATGATGGTGAATCTTTTACTGGTTCTGGTGGTTCTATAGGCGAACTTCCTCAAGTATTAACAGATGTTCGTTCTGATTATGAATATTTCTTGAATAGAATTGATTATCTATATATGGATTATACAGGGGATTTTAAAGTATCAAAAGGTATTTCTGCTGTTCATCCTGTTCCTCCTGAAAAACCGGAAATGGGAATGATATTATATGAAATTTTTGTTCCTGCTTATACATTTAAACCTTCTGATACTGATCCTACATTCAGAAACAATAAACGCTATACTATGCGTGATATTGGTAATCTTGATAAGAGGATTACCAATATTGAATATTATACAACCTTGAGCCTCCTAGAGCGTGAGACAGCATCTATGGAAATACTTGATGAAGGTGGATTGAACCGTTTTAAAAATGGGTTTGTTGTTGATCCTTTTGATTCTCATAAAGTTGGTGATGCTACTCACGCAGATTATAATTGTTCTATTGCTCCTAATGATAGAAAAATGAGAGCTAAATTTAATGATGAAAATATTGGATTAATTTTTGATGAAACAAATTCTTCTCATGTCCAACGTACAGGTGGTATAATCACACTTCCATATACAGAAACATCAATTAATATTCAGAATCAAGCATCAAAATATGAGAATATTAATCCATATGCTTTTCGTAATATTTTTGGTAAATTAGCATTTAATCCTAATTCTGATGTATGGCATGATAAAGAAAAACTTCCTACTCTGGTTGTAAATCATTCTCCAAATTATGAAGCACTAAAATTTATTGCTGAAAATACAGGAGATTTGAATGGTGTTGAATTTGGTAGATGGGATGATGTTGGTGGTAAAAAAGATATAAAAACAAAGAAAACTGTAACATCTACATCATCTGAATTTGTATCTCGTAGAGATACTGGTATTTCTCATGATGAAGGTTGGATACAAAAACAAACTACTACATCATATGAATCAGAAACAACATGGAAGCAAGATCAAACTCGTTCTGGTGCTAAAACAACTCATCAAGATACTAATGTTATGTCAAAAAGTCTAGGTGATCGTATAACTGAAGTGAATTATATTCCTTATATGAGAAGTATTCCTATTGTTATAAAGACAGACCAAATGAAGAAAGGTACAAAAGTTTATCCATTTTTTGATGGAATTTCAATGAGTTCTCATTGTGATCCACCTTCAGTTCATGAATATTGTACTCCTGCAACAAAGATTGTTTGTTCATCTATTTCTGGTGATTTTAACATTGAAGATTATGCAGAAGAACAAATAAAAGGTAATACATCAGGTATTACTGCTATTGCAATGTTTCAAACTGATGGATATCTTCTTGTTCTTAATATGAAAGGATCATTTCAAATAGGAGAAACTGTAACAGGTGTTGAATCTGGTGCTACTGCTATTGTTAGTTCAATAGAAAGTAATAGTTTAGGCGATCCTATTATTACTGGTGATATGGGAGAAGTTGTTCTTGTATGGAAAATTCCTAATGATGATATATTAACATTTATGACAGGTGAGCGTGAATTTGTTCTTACAGATCAAATTACAAATGCTGATCCTGTTCATACAACTGCTAAGGGTATGTTTAAATCTCATGGTATGTCTTCTAAAAGCGAAGATACTGTTCTTTCTACAAAAACTATAACTTTTACAAAAACTCCTGTATCACAAAATAGAACTATAGACAGAAAATTGGTGGAAACTGGCACTGAAGTTGAAAAGGGTGGTTGGTTTGATCCTATTGCTCAGTCATTTTTAATTAATGAATCAGGTGGATGTTTTCTTACAAAAGTTCGTGTATGGTTCCAAAATAAAGATACTGAAGAAGCTGTTATATGTGAAATTCGTAATATGGTCAATGGATATCCAGATCAGATTTCTCTTACTGAGACTACAGTACAACCTAAAAATGTGCCTATTTCAGAAAGAGGTCCGGGAGAACCTACAGATTTTTATTTTCCTGAACCAGTTTATTTACAAGAAGGAGAAAGTTACTGTTTTGTGATTAAACCTACTGTAGCATCTTCATCTTATAATGTATGGGTAGCAGAAAGCGGAAAAATTGATATTAATAGTAACGAAATTATTACAGGTAAACAATCTCTTGGTAGTTTGTTTAAATCTCAAAATGCTTCTACTTGGACACCAAATCAAAATGAAGATATTATGTTTGAACTTTCAAAGGCTGTATTTGATATTGATTCTGATGGTGCTTGTCAATTAGTAAATGATGTTATTAGACCTGAATCAATGAATGATAACCCATTTGACACACAACAAGGATCTGAAAAACTTCGTGTTTACCATAAAAATCATGGAATGACTGATGGTTCAATGTATAATATCTCTGGTCTTGGTATTAACACTGATTATAATGGATTTTTAGGTTCTCAAATAAATGGTACTCATATAGTTATTGATACTGAGATTGATTCTTTTGTAATAAATATGGGAACACAAGCTGGTGATACTGGTCTTACTGGTGGAACTACAGTTATGACTACAAGAAATTATCAATTAGATGTAGCACGTCCTATTGTTAATGAATTGATAATTGATGAAACATATATAGATTGGCAAATAAGCACTACCACAAGTCAATCTATTGATGGTGATCAAACACATTATATGGTTGATCCTTATATAGATATTATTAATAATGAAGATGTTGATATGGCTAAACCTATGCTTATTGCTTCAAAATATAATGAAGATCAATTTCTTAGTGGTGAAAAGTCGTTGAATCTTATAGGAACAATGCATTCTAATAATAGTAATGTATCTCCTGTTATTGATGCTCAACAATATAATCCTGATACAGAAAATGGAGAAGATATTTATTTTAATCAAAGTTCTTCAACACTTATAGCAGTTTCCAATAGAATTGATTTTCCTTCTATCGAAACACAAAATATAGGTTCTGATCAGGTGTTTTCTATTGGTAATGATGAAGATGAATTAATAATCCATCATTCAGATCATGAAATGGGAACAGGTTCATTTATTTATATTGAGAATTTTAATGATGTTATTTTTGGATTGACTGAATTTATTCCTAATGGTCTTCATGAGATTCGTATTATTGATAAAGATAATTATCTTGTTGATATGGGTGAAACCGCTCCTAATGGATATAACGGTTCTGGTGATGATGTAAGCACAAATTATGCATGTCAAATAGCATTCTCTGAATCACATTTTATTTATGTCCCTGAGAATCGTTCTTTTGATTGTTCTGCTTCATCTCGTTATATTACAAAACAGGTTACTCTTGCTGAACCTGCTGAAAACTTTAAGTTGTTTTTTGGTGCAGTAAGACAACAAGAAGCTGATATTGATGTTTATTATAAGATTAGAAGTCCTTACGAAGTAACAGAATGGAATGAAATTGATTGGATTAGATTAGATTCTCCTGATGAAGATGTTGCTATATCAGAATCTAATACTGATTTTAAAGATTATTCATTTACAGTTGAGATAGATAGTGATGATCCAAATAAGACTTGGACTAAATTAAATCCTCCTGTTCCTTTTAATGCTATTGCGATAAAATTAGTGATGAAAAGCACAAATTCAACTCAAGTACCGATCTTCCAAGATTTTCGTCTGATCTGTACTACATAAATAAAGATATGAATAGTATAAAAGATTTTCAAAAAAAGACAAATGGTGCTGTAGTAAATACTAACTCAAAAGATTTCATGAGAGCGAGAAATCGTAATCATATAAGAAGAGTCCAACAAAAAATGTTTGGTAATCATATTGAGGAAGGTGCTATAGATAAAGTCGTTCGATATCAGAATCATGATCATGAGGTAATCCGTGAAATAAAATCTGATATTGAACAAGTAAAGAACATGTTGGTTCAATTATTAGGAGATAAATAATGTCTGTTATTTTAGTTTCGTTACAAAATACATTTGATCAATGGCGAAAAAAGACGAATGATATCTCTATTGTGGTTGGCGATTTTGGTTATTTATTATCTGATGAATTAACAGTAATTGGTGCTGTTAATGAGAACTATAATCATATTGGAGATTTGGCAAGTTTATCTACTAATTTGAAAGATAACCTTGTAAATGCTATTAATGAAACAGATTATAATGTTAATATTGGTATTATTAATACTGGTGACTTATTCACATTAACTACAGTTGATAAATCTTCTATTGTTAATGCTATTAATGAATTGGATGGAGAAATTGGCGATCTTAATGATCTTGATACCAATAATAGAATAACACTTGTTGGATCTATTAATGAATTACATAGTGATTTTGATACTAGTTTGGGTTTGGTTGGTGATCTTACTGATCTTACTACAACAGAAAAAGGAAATGTTGTAGGGGCTATAAATGAAGTAGATTTACATGCTGATCAAAATAAAACAAATATAGGTAATATTGATAATTTAATTACTAATGCACGTACCAGTACCGTTGATGCTATTAATGAAGTAAAAACACAAGCAAGCACCAATACATCTAATATTGGTAATATGAGCCTCAATACTACTGCTCAAGTTCTTACAGGAGCTATAAATGAAGTTCATGATGAAACACAATATATTGGAGATTTAAACATCCTCACAACAGATTCAAAATCTTCTGTTGTGTCTGCTATTAATGAAGTTGATGCTCATACAGACATAAATACATCTGCAATAGGTGATATTACCACATTAGAAACAGATAATAAAACTTCACTTGTAAATGCTGTTAATGAATCACTTGAGATGAGTGTAGCATTTGCTATAGCTCTTGGATAATAATATGCAATTTAAAAATGCATTTTTTAATCAACTCGGAACTACAGAAGAAATTATTTATACTTGTTCTGGTAAGTCATCCACAATAATGAATATATCGTTATGTAATAAAATTTTAAGTGATGTGAATGCTGATGTAATCCTTTATAAAGATGGAATAACACCAATATATATAATAAAAGGAATATTAATACAACCACATCAAGCATATGTCATAAGTAGTAATAACGAGACTGCTATAAATCTCGAAGATACCGATGAAATAAGAGTTGTTACCGATACAGCAAATTCATCTGATATTTATATCGGTTTAATGGAACAAATATAGGAAAATAAAATGGCAATAGAATTTAAAAATAAAGCAACACAAGGTATAGGAACTGGATTTACTGAGGTATATAAATGTCCGGGTTCAGCGTCATCTGCTGTAGTATTTGGTATGACTATAGCAAATGTTGAAATATCTGCTATACCAATTACAGTAGAAGGAAGAATTGAGGATTTATCAGGAGCAACATATACACATATAATTGCTCCTAATACTCCTATTGAGGTGGGGGCTTCACTGGTTTCTGCTGGTGGTATTCAAAAAATAGTTCTTGAACCGGGCGATAAAATTCATGTTGCTTGTTCAGACGCAAATGGGGCTGATGTAATGGTTTCAGCACTAGAAATTTCATAAGGAAGGAATAATATGTCTTATATAGGAAGAGAAGCACAATTACAAGGTGCGTATGATAAAGTTGATGATATTTCTGGTAGTTTTAATGGAGCTATAACTACTTTTGATATTGAAGTAAATTCAGTAGCTAAAACTATTGGTAAACCTACAAATCTTATCGTGGGGCTTGATGGTGCTTTGCAAGAACCAGATGGAGATTTTAATGTATCAGGACATCAAATTATTTTTTCTAGTGCTCCTGCTGGTGGGGTTCAATGTAGCATTACCATTCTTGGTGATGTATTCAAAGCACCAACTACAGGTAATACAGACTTAAATAGCCTCACAGATGTTGTGGTTGGCTCTATGAGCGATAATGAAGTGCTTACCTATATTGGAGGGTCTTGGGTCAATTTACCACAAGGGACAACGCATTTAAGCAATAATACAGATGTTGATACTTCTGGTGCTGTAAATGGTGATAAATTTGTATTTGATGGTTCAGAATGGTCTGGTGAAGCAGACACTATTGATAATATCAATGATGTTAATGCTTCTTCACCAACAGATAATCAAATTCTTACATGGAATAATACTGCTGGTGAATGGCAACCAATGGATGCTCAATCAACTGTTTCTGTTATTAATGATCTTACAGATGTTGACACAACAACATCAACTCCAAATATAGATCAAACACTTACATGGGATGGTTCGAATTGGGTTCCTGCTGATACACAATCAACAGTAGATTCAATAAATGATCTTTCTGATGCTGATACTGCTTCTGTTCCTCCTGCTAATGGTCAATCTCTTGTTTGGAATGATGGACAAGGTGCATGGGTTCCGGGAACTGTAACTGGTGGTACAGGAGGTGCTATAATTATTGATGATCTTGAAGATGTTGATACTTCTACAACTTCACCTGTTAATGGTCAAGCTCTTATTTGGAATGGTGCAAATACGACATGGGTTCCGGGAACTGTAGCTGGTGGTGCTGGTGGTATTGATGGATTGAATGATGTTGATACAACTACATTTCCACCTACTAATGGTCAAGTTCTTAAATGGAATGATAATAATTCTCAATGGCTACCACAAGATGATGCAACTGGTGGTGATGGTGGGGGTGGAATTACTAGTGGAGATATTAATATATATGCTACTAGTACTGGTAATGATACAACTGGTGATGGAACATCAGGATATCCTTATGCTACAATAGCAAAAGCTATTGATCATGCTAATAATGTTGCTTGTGGTGGAGGTATGATAAACATTTTATTAGAAATTGGTACTACTTTTTATATAAACAGCATAATAATTATAAAACATCCAAATATTATAAGATTATCTGGTGCTGGACCGGGTGATTATTCAATAAATGGTTCTAGTAATACAGGAAATCCTCTTTTTATGGTTAGTTCTAAATTAGAAATACTGAGTTGTGTTTTTTCTAATTGTAATACTAATTCTATATTTGAGGCAGATATATATGCAGATGTATTAATATATGGGTGTTCAGGAGATATTAATAATATAGCAAATGTTGGATTTATAGAAATGCCTAGTAATATATTCATAGGTAGTAGTAACTTCAGTCCAAGATCAACATCAGTATTTGGTAGTGCTGATGTAACTATGGGGAATATGGATTTTGATGCGTCCAACATGAATAATGAGAGTCTGCTTGAATTTAATCGTTGTAATATTAAATTATTAGATTTTAAAGTTAATAATTTTACAGTAGAAGCAAAATCAATAGCAAAATTTAGACATTGTAATATTAATGATTTAATATTTGAATTACAATCTGTATATACTATGCATGATCTTAGAAAAGAAGGTATATTATATTTTGGATATTGCACAATAAATTCTGCTCTTCTTGATTTAGGAACATATGCTATAGCACCTATAACATTTTCGGCTACAACAGCAAATGGTATAATTTATGCTAATCATACTGAATTTGATGTTTTTAGTGGAGGTGAATCTGAAGCAAGACTTATATATGCCGTAAACTCTTCACATGTTTATATAGACGAAATGAGAAGAAATTATACTGGTGAAAATGCGAAGGAATTTAAGGGTACAATGATGGTAGCCAGACAAGCATCATTTATATCAGTATCGTGGTATGATTTTGAATATGGTAATCCCTCTTTGTTCTGGACAACTGATCCAAGTCCAAGAACTAATGGTGATACGTATACATTTGCTGATTCAAATGCTTATGGTTGTTGTATATATATTACAGATTATAATTCTTCTGGTGCATCAGAAGATTCTTCTATTAGTGGTTAATAACCAACATAAAATTTAATACAAAAAAAGCACCTTCCTTTCGGTTGGTGCTTTTTTTATGCCTACAACAATCATAAATAATATTACTATGACTATATTCAAATACGATCCAAATAACACAGAAGGTAAATATCCAGACGCAATGGTGGTAGAAGGTGCTGAACTCAAGAAGGGTGATAAAATTGTCGCTACTGATATTGTAGACCTTTACGATACCGATATTAATAATCCAGTTGATCAACAAGCTCTTACTTATGTAGGTGATAAATGGATTAATGGTGAAGTTACAGGTGGTGGAAATGGATGTAATGTTTTTGTAGGTTATATTCATCCTTTTGATAGTAATGTAATTGATGTATGTTGTGGAAAATATCACACATTAATGGTACAAGAAGATGGAACTCTTTGGGCTACAGGACGTAATAACTATGGTCAATTAGGTCTTGGTGATGATATAACTAGAGAATTATTTACTCAAGTAGGAACTGATACCGATTGGATAAAAGTTCGATGTGGATATGATTATACATTTGCAATCAAAGAAGATGGAACACTTTGGGCTACTGGATTGAATGAATATGGTCAATTAGGATTAGGTGATGAAACAGATAGAGATGTATTTACTCAGGTAGGAACTGATACCGATTGGAAAACAATGGCAGGCACATTCAGAAATTCATTAGCAATCAAAGAAAATGGAACTCTTTGGGGAACTGGGTCTAATTATTATGGTCAATTAGGATTTGGTTATTATGGCTCAAATATTAATATTTTTGAGCAACTTACAGATTATACTAATTGTAAAAAAGTGTGTTGTCCATATGACGGTTCGATGGTATTAAGAGAAGATGGAACTATTTGGGGAACAGGTAATAATTATGAAGGTCAATTAGGAATAAATAATGAATTTCATGATTGGTTATTTATTCAAGAACGTACATATAGTGATACATGGGTTGATTTGGCTTCTCATGACGAACATTCATTAGCAATCAAAGAAGACGGAACCCTTTGGGGAACTGGAAGTAATAATAAGGGTCAATTAGGAGTCGGATATCATTATCCATCTAGCGAAATATTTATTCAGGAAGTAACATACCGTGAAGATTGGGAAAGTTGTTATTGTGGTGTTAAATTTAGTTTTGCTATTACTAAAAGTAAAGATTTATATAGAGCCGGAGAAAATCATGATGGTCAATTAGGATTAGGTGATACACATGATGAAAGTAATTTTATTACAATGTATAGCACAAATAAACATTACTTAGCATCATGTGGTTATGAACATTCATTTATCATAAATGAATTATATTCATTATATTCAACTGGAAATAATGATTATGGTCAATTAGGATTTGGTGATCGTGATCATAAAAAAAGTTTTATAGAAATTGGTCAATCTCATAATTCATTATACATAGACCAAAATACTACAAATCCTGGAAAAGGTCAATATAATACTCCATTTCAATCAATACAAGATGCTTTTCAATGGTTAAGAAATACTTGTGTTGTTATTCCTGATGCGATAGATTTTAAAATTAAATTATTATCTGATATAATCAATACAGAACAAACATCATTAAATTGTTCTCAAGGACATACTATTGTTATTGAAGGTAATGGACATTCAATAACGAATGATTATAATATTGAGGTTGATAATGATAATAATATATTAGGAAATGAACCAAAATCATTGTTAAGTTATAATAATTCACTATCGTTAAAGGATATTGAATTTATGATATCACACAACGGATATTCTGTAGAAGAAAAATATTTTACAAAATTATCTGCTGTATCTAATAACACTTCTAGGTGTATTTTAGATGATGGTTCTATATGGTCTGCTGGTTACAATCAAAATGGAGAACTTGGTATAGGCACTAATACACAATTTGAATCTTTTTTTGAACAAGAAATTGGATTGGATAATGATTGGATTTTTATTGGTTCTTCTCATGCAATAAAATCTGATGGTACTCTTTGGGGAACAGGATATAATTATTTTGGTCAATTAGGTCTTGGTGATACAACAAACAGAAATGTATTTACGCAAGTAGGAACTGATATAGATTGGGTTTATACCAATGGAATGCAATCTGATTGTTTTGCAATTAAAGAAGATGGTACTCTTTGGGGAACAGGATATAATAATTATGGTCAATTAGGTCTTGGTGATAATAATCAAAGAACATATTTTACTTTAGTATTAAATAATTGTAAACTTGTTGATAATTGTGATTATCATTCAATAGCAATCAAAGAAGATGGAACTCTTTGGGGAACAGGATATAATAATTATGGTCAATTAGGTCTTGGTGATAATGATAATATACTATTTTTTGAACAAATAGGAACCGATAATGATTGGATCTATATATCATGTGGTAATTTTTGTTCGTTTGGTATTAAAGAAGATGGTACTCTTTGGGCTACAGGATATAATAAGAAGGGTAAATTAGGATTGGGTGATACAACAAATGTAAATACATTTACTCAAGTAGGAACTGATAATGATTGGTTGAAATTAATATCTAGCGGTGATGCAACAATAGCACTTAAACAAAATGGAACTGTTTGGACTTCAGGAAGTGATATCAATGGTGTATTAGCTATAAATAATACAGATGTTGATTATTATAGCACATTATTTGTTCAAGAATATAATCAATATGATGATGTAATAGATATATCAATATTTAATGATTCTGCTTTAATTATAAAATCAGATGGTTCTATTTGGGGTGTTGGTTATAATCAATTTGGTGTTATTGGAGATGGTACTTCTGGTATAAAAACAGTAATATATGATCATTCTGATGGTGGTATATTAATAGATGGAAATTATACAGAAAGAGATAGAGTTGATTTCATTGGTGCTACTGATATTATTCACACAAATATATTAAATAATTCTGATATGCAATTATTTAATATTATTTCTCAAGAATCACCACAAGAAGATATAGCATTCTCTGCTGATGATGATAAATATGTAGTAACATCATTAAATAAAATATCTTTTAATTTTATTTCTTCGGTAGGAGTATTTAAAATTATAATACCACATAATATAGTCATTGATATGAATTCTACTATAGAAATACCATACCTCGATTTTGATGTGGTGAATTGGCAAGCAAAAAATAACTCTTTTGTAATTATCAATGCAAAAGATATTCCATTAATAGACATAGAAAATGAAAATTCAACAATAATAGTGAATGATGCCAAAATTTCAATATAACGCAAACAACACGGAGGGGGCTTACCCTACATCTATTGACTTTATTGATACTGAGATCAAGAAAGATGATAAAATCGTTGCTACAGACATTGTAGACCTCTATGACACCTATCCTGAGTCTCAAACACCACAACAAGGCGATGCTCTTGTTTATGATGATTCTGATGGTATATGGAAACCGGGTGATGGTGTTGGCTCTTCTTGTCGTGTATTTGAAGGATATGAAGATGATATTAATGATATAGAATTATCTGTATATTATCCTGAATTAGATCAAGTGTCAAT
>Ga0164315_10001485_pt1 | contig 17630 bp, 16 predicted proteins | sample GuaBasSedimGuay6_FD_113737 | JGI IMG/M metagenome (GOLD analysis project Ga0164315, IMG submission 113737) | Subseafloor sediment microbial communities from Guaymas Basin, Gulf of California, Mexico - Guay6, Core 4569-2, 0-3 cm | ecosystem: Environmental > Aquatic > Marine > Hydrothermal vents...
ATCTTTATCATTAGGCACCAAATCACCAAGTTAAAAGGTATTCAAATCCACATTATTTGTATTTAATTAGAGGTATTTAAATCCCGCCTTATAAATATTAAAAATGGACGATGGAGTAATGTCACCTCCTTCGGGATTATTATTGTCAATTGTTACTTCCGGTTCATCAAGATTTGGCAGGAAAGTCCAAACGGTACTGCCATCATTATAAATCTCCTGATCCTGCATCATAAGCCTGTACATATCACCTTTCACGGCAATTGTGCCTTTGTACTGCTCATCAATGCCTTCTGTCAAATTGGTCATTGTATAAGACAAATCGGCCTTAAATGAGCTGATACTCTTATATTTACTACTCATCGCATCCAAAATTTCTCTCGCCTTAGGATCTTGTTGCGCCAGCACCATGTTAGACATAGCTAAGATTAGTGCTGCTATTAAAAAATTCTTATTCATTTTACTAATATTTACTAACTGTTCTTAAGTTCATTCAATAATTGTTCCAAACTGTACTCATCTGAAATTAATACCTCTCGCGCTTTACTTCCTTCAAAGTTCCCAACAATCCCTGCTGCCTCCAATTGGTCTATTAATCGTCCTGCTCTATTATATCCCAACTTCATTTTTCTTTGAATTAATGAAGTACTGCCCTGCTGATGTCTAACAATCAAACGAGCAGCATCATCAAATAGAACATCGCGGTCGTCTAAGTCTACATCCAGCCTATCTCCAGATTCATCACCAACATATTCAGGTAATATATACGCAGATTCGTACCCTCTTTGGCTTCCTACATACTCGCATATTTTCTCTACTTCAGGGGTGTCTATGAAAGCACATTGCAAACGTATGATCTCAGATCCTTGTGAAAATAGCATGTCGCCCATTCCTACAAGTTGATCTGCTCCTCCAGTGTCAAGAATAGTTCTGGAGTCAATTTTTGAAGTAACTCTAAAACTTATTCTGGCTGGGAAATTAGCTTTTATAACACCGGTAATAACATTTACTGATGGCCTTTGCGTAGCCAGCACCAGGTGAATACCAATAGCCCGGGCCAGTTGAGCAAGGCGAGCTATCGGTGCCTCAATTTCTTTGCCTGCCATGATCATCAAGTCAGCCAGCTCATCTATAACCAGAACAATATACGGCAAGAACCTATGTCCATTTTCAGGGTTAAGCTTTCTGCTAACAAACTTGTTATTATACTCTTTAATATTTCTGGTCCCCGAATCTTTCATCAGATCATAGCGGGCATCCATTTCAATAGTTAACGAATTAAGCGTATTTACTACCTTTTTTGTATCGGTAATAATGGGCTCGTCACTATCAGGTAGTTCTGCTAAAAAGTGTCTCTCTATCTTATTAAAAAGGCTCAATTCAACCTTTTTTGGGTCAACAAGAACGAATTTTAGTTGTGAAGGGTGCTTTTTATAGATAAGAGAGGCCAGAATAACATTAATACCAACTGATTTCCCTTGCCCGGTAGCTCCGGCCATCAAAATATGGGGCATTTTGGCTAAATCTACTACAAACACCTCATTAGAAATTGTTTTACCAAGAACGATTGGCAAGTCATATTCGCTCTTCATAAACTTTTCAGTACCCAATACACTTTTGATGTCAACCATCTCACGGTTTTTATTGGGAACTTCAATACCAATAGTGCCTTTACCGGGGATTGGTGCAATTATACGAATACCCAAAGCTGCTAAGCTAAGAGCAATATCGTCTTCAAGATTTTTAATCTTGGAGATCTTTATACCCACATTAGGGACAATTTCATAAAGTGTGACTGTTGGTCCTATTGTTGCTTTAATACTTGAAATACCAATATTAAAGTTGGTTAAGGTTTCAACAATTTTATCTTTATTTAACTGCAGTTCCTCCTGACTTACTTTTACCGAAGAATTAGAATAATCATTCAAGAGTGTAAGAGGGGGGTGCTTATATGTACCTAAATCAAGGGTAGGATCATAGTTCTCAGCCTTCTTAGCCTTTGTTTCATCTACCGTTTCACCAACAGTAAATTCCGGCTCATCCGTCTCCTCTTCAACAGTTACTTCGTCTTTATTAACTACTGTAAGCTCCATTTCACTCTCAACCTTTGGCGGCTCCTCATCTTTTGATGGAGTAATCTCCATTGGTTGTGCTTCATCAACGAACGGTTCATCCGGTAAAAGGTCATCAGAGTCATCTCCAAAGCTAACAGCAACATCTACTTCATGGGTAGCATTTTGTACCGGCTCTATCTTCTCACTTAATTTTGTCTCAATATCATCTACCCCTTCTTCTACCTTCTTCTTCAAACCTAATAATGAGGTAACATTAAAGAAATAGATTACAAATACTATTAATGAGAATAGAAGTAATAATATGGTGCCCCAGCCTACCAGGCTGTTTATCTTAATGGCCAGATCATAGCCAATTCCTCCACTTAAGAAACTAAGATTTGTTGGCTCTACAGTACTGTTAACCATATCCCCTAAAAAGAGGCTTACCCAAATCAAAAAAAACGCCACAAACAGCGTGGATGAATTAAGGGGTAAGATGGCTCTACGAAAAACGATACGGTAGCCATACATAAATAATAATGGCGGGATCAGAAAGCACGCTATACCAAACCACTCGAAAATAAAATAGTGGGCGGCAACTGCGCCATAAAGCTTCATCCAATTATCTACTTCCAGCCCGGATTGAAACAACCCAACCTCTTGTACTGATTCAACAACACTCTGGTCTGCCTTGCCGGTAAACAGATAGGAAATAAATGCTACCAACAAGAAAAGTGAAATCACTAGCAGGAAAAATCCTACGGTTAGCTGAAACCGGCGATCCTTAAAAAAACTAATCTTAAAAGAAAATGACTTCTTAGAAGATTTCTTCTTCGTTTTAAAAGTATTCGATTTGTAGGTATTTTGGGCCATTTAGTTTATAAAAGCAAGAGTTTCAGGCTTTTGACTATTCATCAGTAGAGTACAAAAGATAAAATAACATATAGCAATGGAGATTTACAACTTTATTGACCGGCATTTAACACAGCTTTATTGATATTTTTCACAAAAGAAGGGCCATTATAGATAAATCCGCTATAAATCTGAATAAGATTTGCCCCAGCTGCAAGTTTTTCAACCGCATCATTGGCTGTCATTATACCTCCAACGCCAATAATACAGATATCTTGTCCCAAAGCACTACGTAAAAACTTTATTACCTCGGTAGATCTGGCAGTTAGCGGTTTACCACTCAAGCCTCCTGCACCTATCTCCTCAACTTTTTGAGCTTCCGTCACTAATCCTTCTCGGCTAATGGTCGTATTTGTAGCAATTATGCCATCTATTTTTGTTTCCTGAACAATCTCTGCTATTTCCTGTAATTGCCCATCAGAGAGATCCGGAGCAATTTTCAACAGGATTGGTTTCCTCTTCGCCTTTTCATTATTACGTTCCTGCAATCGGTTTAGTAATAGTGATAGGGGTTCTTTATTCTGCAGTTCTCTAAGGTTTGGAGTATTTGGGGAACTAACATTTACAACAAAATAATCCACCACTGAAAATAATGCTTCGAAAGCATATTCATAGTCGTTTATAGCCAAATCATTATCTGTTAGCTTATTCTTGCCAATATTACCCCCTACAATAACATTTGATTTTCTCGCCTTAAGCCTGACAACAGCATCACTGACACCCCCATTATTAAAGCCCATCCTGTTAATCAAGGCCTGATCTTCTTTTAATCTGAATAATCGAGGTTTTTCATTACCCGGTTGTGGTTTAGGTGTAAGCGTGCCTATTTCTATACTGCCAAAGCCAAAGGGCTCAAGCAAATCGATCATTTCAGCGTCTTTATCAAAACCCGCTGCCAATCCTACAGGGTTATCAAATGTTAAGCCTAGCACTTCCCTTTTTAGGCTGTCATGCTTAACAGTAAATATATTTCTAAGCAAATCACTCACCCCCGGGATATGATATGCAAGGGATAAACTTCTTACTGCAAAAAGATGAACTTTTTCGGGGTCGAATAAAAAAAGTAAGGGGCGAATTAAATATCGATACAAAGCGCTAAAAATTTGTGCAAATATAGCTCAATCTTAGGCCTGAAAATGTGTTCTTGCCATATTAAACCCGCATTATGCAATAGAAATTCTATTACGTCTTTAACTCACTTCAAATCAGTCGCTTTGCTTTATTTGCCTTCTCACCATAGCGGTGCTATGCTTTCGAATCCAAACTGCCTGATTTATTGCGACTTAAAGCCTCATCACGAACCCTATTGCATAATCCGGGTTTAACTTGCATGCTTACTAGTGCTCAGCTTCTCGGATGATACTCTTCAATAATCTGTTTTAAGTAGCTTTTATCAAGGTGAGTATATATTTCCGTAGTAGTTATTGACTCATGCCCTAACATTTCTTGAACGGCTCTCAAATCCGCCCCGCCTTCTATTAAATGTGTGGCAAATGAATGCCGAAAAGTATGAGGGCTTACTTTTTTCTTAATTCCGGCTCTAATAGTTATGTTTTTAATCAAAGTAAATATCATTACCCTGCTCAGTCGGCTACCATTCCTGTTTAAAAAGACAATATCCTCCTCACCTTTTTTTATCTTTTGATGTGACCGAACCTCCTTCAGGTATATATTTAAATATTTAATTGCTTCAGACCCTATTGGCACTAAGCGCTCTTTGTTTCCCTTGCCAACAACTCGCAAAAAACCAGTTTCCAAAAACAGGTTACTAAGCTTTAGGTTTGTAAGCTCCGAAACTCTTAACCCAGAGCTATATAAAACTTCTATAATAGCCCTGTTTCTTGGGCCTTCTAATTTCGAATGATCAATGGCCGCCAGCAATTTATCAATCTCAAAAAGATCCAGGGTGTCCGGCAGTTTACGGCCTAGCCTTGGGGCATCAATAAGTAAAGTTGGATCGTTAGCAACTCGTTTCTCAATCATGAGGTATTTATAAAATGCTTTAATACCACTTATTATTCTAGCCTGGGAATGAGTCGAAAGTCCAAATTGACTAAGTGTTACTAGAAAAGAAGTTAAAATTTGGGATGTTACCAAATCAATTTCAAGCGATTTATTTTCGCCCTGACAAAACTCTTTTAGTTTAGTTATATCTCGTAGATACGCTTCAATGGAATTTTCCGAAAGGCCTCTTTCCAATTTTAAATAATTCTTAAAATCACGAATCTCAGAATCCCACTGCATACAAACCAGCTTAGTTTACAATTCCTAAAATACAGCAATTGTTATAGATTTATGTTTTAAATCACGTTATTGGCATTTTGTTAGTAACTTGAGTTTTATCAATTTTTATGTTTTAAAATATGAACATCCACATCATTAATGGCCCAAATTTAAACCTGCTCGGCACGCGTGAGCCAGAAGTTTATGGCGATCAATCTTTTGATAGTTTTTTTGAGGCCTTGCAAGCTCAGTTCCCCAGCACTAGTCTTACGTGTTTCCAGTCTAATATTGAGGGTGAAATAATTACCGCTTTGCAGGATAAAGGTTTTAATTCTGATGGCATTATACTGAATGCCGGAGCATATACACATACTTCTATTGGCATAGGTGATGCAATTGGTGCTATAGAAACGTCAGTAATTGAAGTACATATTAGCAATATTTATGCCCGTGAAACATACCGTCACCAGAGCTTGCTATCAGGTAAATGTGTTGGAATCATTTCGGGACTAGGCTTGGATAGTTATCGGCTGGCAATAGAATATTTTTTAAATTCGACAAAGTAGTTTTAGAAAATAAATTGGTTGTATAGTTTTGCGCAAAAATTATACAACTATGGAATTTAGTTTTAAAGAAATCGCCTCAGTCTCCCTAATCTTATTTTCAGTGATAGATATGATTGGTAATGTACCGGTGATTGTCGATCTGCGTCAAAAATCAGGAAAAATACAGTCCGGTAAAGCTACCATTGTGGCAGGCCTACTGATGATTACCTTTCTATATTTAGGAAGCTCTATCTTAGGACTATTTGGTATAGATGTGAATTCTTTTGCGGTTGCAGGTGCCATAATTATGTTTATTATCTCTTTGGAGATGATACTCGGGATAACATTATTTCATCATGATGCCACCGAATCAGGCGGGACATCAATAGTGCCAATTGCCTTTCCATTGATTGCCGGCGCCGGTACTTTAACAACTATCATATCTCTAAAAGCAGTATATGTTTCCAATAACATTCTTGTAGGCATTATCGTAAATCTAGCATTTGTCTATCTGGTGCTTAAGGCAGCAAACTGGTTGGAGAAAAAAATAGGCCCTTCAGGCTTTAGTGTATTACGCCGTGTGTTTGGTATAATTGTGCTTTCAATAGCTGTAAAACTTTTCACAGATAACATTGGCGGATAAAAAACAAATATTCCTTTTTACAGATGGTGCTGCCAAGGGAAACCCTGGCCGTGGAGGCTATGGTGTAGTTCTTAGATTTGGCCGACACGAAAAAGAACTAAGCCAGGGATTTAAGGAAACCACCAATAATAGGATGGAGTTACTTGCTGTAATTGCCGGTCTTGAAGCCCTCACAACTAATAATCATCCTGTTGCCATTTATTCGGACTCAAAATACGTGGTTGATGCTATAAATAAAGGATGGTTAAGCAAGTGGGTAAAAACAGGCTTCAAGAAAAAGAAAAACGTTGATCTATGGCAACGCTTATTACCATTGCAAAAGAAATATGACCTTCACTTTCACTGGATAAAAGGACATGCCGGCCATCCTGAAAATGAGCGCTGTGATGAGCTGGCTGTAATGGCTGCTGAAGGCAGTAAACTAATAGTTGATGATGGATTTGGTAAAGATGATGGATTCTTCAGTTAACCAATCTTAGCTTCTTCTGCATCCATTTTTTCTTCTATAAAGTCAAAACCAAATTCTTTAAGTTCATCTAATATTGGTTCATAGATTTCCTTGTGAATAGGGATTTGCACACCCGGAGTGGTTATTTTACCTTCCAAAATAAGCTTTGTTGCAATACCCAATGGCAATCCAACAGTTTTAGACATGGCTGTCTGCACCGGATCTTCACCGCAGGAAACCATTGTTGAATGCTCTTCAATTTCCTTACCGTCATCATCAATGTAGTTGAATTTATGCCACATTACTATCATGTCGTTGTCTTCGTCGGTAAGCGTCCACTTCTTTTTCAAGATATGTTCAAGTATCTGAGCCGGAGTCCCTTCTTCCAACCCAACAAGCTCCTCAGAAAACATTCCCAGCCACTTTATCTTATGCATTATCTCTGCCTCCATATCAAGGTTTAGATAATGGGCAAGCTTTAACTCGATAGAATCGCCCGGGTTATAAAACAAAAATGAGTTAATAAACTGCCTGTGTGTCATTTCTCCTACATCTTCTAGAGTATATGTATCATCTGTAGCTCCTAATTGCACAAACACATTCCAGGCTTTACAATAACCCGGTCTCCTGAGGGTACCCCTATAAAGTGTCTCAATGCCTCGTAAGTTATAGACATCTAGATATATTAATGAATCACGATTAGCATACCCTTCAAAATACCCATAACCCGGAATATGCACAACCTCGGTACGTCTGAATAATCTCTGGTAGGGAATATATTTATACCTTCCGTGCTGGATAAATTTAACATAGCCCTGGCCTGCCAGAACAACATTCCGGGGATTCCAGGTAAACTTATATTGCCATGGATTATCATTCGTATTTGGCGCAAGCAACCCTCCGGTAAATGACTCAAAGCCAATTAATTTATAATTATTATCTCTGATTTTGTCAATTACCCTCATCGCTGACATATGATCGATGCCGGGATCCAGACCACACTCATTCAGAAAAACCAAGCCTTTTGCCTTAACATCTTCATCTAACTCACGCATTTCCTGAGTTACGTAAGAGGCTGTAACCAAATGCTTCCCCTGTGTCAAACATCCATCGGCCACAAGTTGGTGAAACCTTGCCGGCAACATACTGATAACCAAATCAGAGATGCCTATTTCTTCTCTCAGTTGCTCCTCATCGCTTACGTCAAACTTAAAACCACGAGCATCACTACCCGCTTTTTGACGAGCTAGTTCAAGGTCAACATCACCAATTGCAAGTGACCAGGATTTTTCTTTACAAAGCTTAAGAAGGTAGCTGATTAGGGTAGAAGCCGAGCGCCCGGCGCCAATTAAAAGTATCTTTTTCATCGATTAAATTATTCTACCTCAAATTAAGTTCAAGAATTACTCAGAGCAAACAAATAATGGGAAATAATATTTATATATCTTTCAGGTAAAATTGAGGGCAATTAGTAAAATGGAGGACTTTGGATTAAAAAATGTAGATGATTTAGATGAGGCGCAAAAAAAAGTTGTTGAGGCAGCTTTAGAAGCCATCAAAACTTCTTACTCTCCCTATTCTAAATTTGCTGTTGGTGCGGCCTTGTTACTTGAAGATGGCAGCATAATTACAGGTAGCAACCAGGAGAATATGGCTTATCCATCCGGTACCTGCGCAGAACGGGCTGCACTATTTACATATGGCTCTAAAGGGATCTCAAGTAAAATTACTAAACTGGCAGTGTTTGCAAGGTTCCATGATTCTGAGTCACTGGCCTTTGGAGCACCGTGTGGTGGTTGTAGGCAGGTAATGCTGGAATATGAGCTCAAACAAGAGCATCCATTTGAAGTTATATTTCTTCATAACAATTCTTATGTTATCTCATCAAGCGCAAAAGCATTATTGCCTTTTCACTTTCAATTATAGTTTTCCTAACAAATGAGTGAAGAAATTCTAAGGGCATTAATTAGGTTATTCGCTGTAATCAGTAAACAAGATGGTGGCGTTACTGAAGGTGAACGCAATTATGTAATGGCCTTCTTCCGGCAACAACTCGGTCATGATGACATTGAAAAATATATTGCCCTGTATGATACCTACTCCGGCTATGGAGAGGATTCCGCTAAATCCACGACAACCTCTCTTGAAGATTCTGTGCTTGCGTTGCGTGTTAGCAAGAAGATAAATCAAACGCTAACCCAGAGACAAAAAATTATTGCAATAATTGAGGCTATTGGACTCATAAATTCAGATGACGTCTTCTCTGAACTAGAGCTCAGGGTGCTGGATACAGTTGCCACAATATTTAATATTTCTGATGAGACACTTACCCTGCTACGGGAATTTGTAACCTCTGAATCATTACGGGCCTATAATGAAAGCTGCACTCTAATTGCAGGCCATCAAATTAGAGAACGAACAGATGCCCTTTTTTTAGAGCTGGCGATTGCTGGACAGCTAACCTTTATTTACGAGAAAAATACCGACTTGTATTTCGTTAAATATGAAGGTAGTGAAGATTTATCATTAAACAGTATGCCAATTATTACCAGGAAATCTTATCTGTTTCCTGTTGGTAGTACCATTAAATTACCACGAGGGCAGACGATATATTTTAGTGATATTATTTTCAGATTTACCAGGTTACACGACAGAGACAAATTATCCTTTATTGCTACTGATCTTGAATTTAATTTCCCAAATTCTGATAACGGACTTAAAAAGCTGTCAATTGAAGAGTCTGAAGGGCAGCTTGTTGGTATTATGGGAGCAAGCGGTTCAGGAAAAACTACTTTACTGCGACTACTAGCCGGCATTATAAAGCCTAAAAACGGTGAGATAAAGCTTAATAGTATTAATATATCTAAGCTCGACACACATATGGAGGGCTCTATTGGTTATGTGCCACAAGATGATGTCCTCTTTGAAGATTTAACTGTTTATCAAAATTTATATTATAATGCTCGCCTAAGCTTGTCCAACAAAACCAATGATCAACTTGATGAAATAATTACTACGGGATTAAAAAATCTTGGCCTTGAACACACTAAAGATCTTAAGGTTGGCAATGTGTTGAAGCAGACAATAAGTGGCGGACAAAGAAAGCGATTGAATATTGCTTTGGAGCTAATACGACAACCTCCGGTATTATTTGTTGATGAGCCTACCTCAGGATTGTCCTCGAGAGACTCTGAAAATGTAATCGATTTACTGAAAGAGTTAACACTCCTTGGCAAGCTTGTTTTTGTCGTTATTCACCAGCCCTCATCAGATATTTATAAAATGTTTGATAAGGTAATAATAATGGATGATGGCGGGTACCCTATATTTTCAGGTAATCCTATTGGCGCGATATCTTATTTTAAGAGTATTAGCCAGCAACTGGATCATAGCAAGGTGATATGTGAGTCATGTGGCAATGTAAATCCCGAACAAATATTCAATATAATTGAAGCTAAGGTTGTTGATGAGTTTGGTAATTTCTCAGATAAGAGGAAGGTTTCACCGGAAAAATGGTACGAGTACTTTAATACCAAGCTGAAGAAACCAGAAGTAGAAGAAATAAAAAAGCGGCCTAATAATGTATTTAAAATACCCTCTTTACTAAATCAGTTCTCGATTTTTTTGCAACGGGATGTTTTCTCTAAATTAGCCGACAAGCAGTACCTATTGGTTAACCTCTTAGAAGCTCCTTTCCTGGCATTAATTTTGGCGTACGTAATTCGCTATAAAAACAGTTCTACCGGCGAATATCTTTTTTTAAATAATGATAATATTCCGGCCTATCTCCTGATGAGTATTATTGTTGCGCTATTCTTAGGATTGTCTGTGAGCGCCGAAGAAATCATTAAGGACAGAAAGCTGAGAGCCAGGGAAAAGTTCCTTCATCTTAGTAAAAGCAGTTATCTGCTATCTAAGGTAGCTATCCTATTTACCCTGTCGGCTCTTCAAATTTTACTCTTTGTTTTAATAGGCAACTCAATTCTTGAGCTTAAACATATGACCTGGAGCTTTTGGTTGATTTTGTTTAGTACGGCAACCTTCGCCAATATGCTTGGACTTAATATTAGCTCCGCCTTTAGGTCTGCCATCACCGTGTATATTATAATTCCGGTAATTCTAATACCGCAGATGATACTCTCCGGCTTGTTATTCAATTTCGATAAGCTAAATAACACTATAAGTTCACAAGGCGTTGTGCCTCTCATTGGTGACACTATGACCTCAAGATGGGCACTGGAAGCGCTAGCAGTAGATCTCTTTAAGAACAATAATTATGAATACCCGATTTTTGAGGCAGATAGCAAGATGCGTAATGCCAGCTATAAAACTGCCTACTGGATTAAGGAAATGAAGAATAAGGTAAACTTTGTGGCAAATAATTTTCTTAATAAAGATGAACTTATTCGAGCAAATGTTGGGGATGCCCTTCTTACCATAAAAAATGAAATAATAGCTGAGCCTTATAAAGGAAAGCTAGTCTCAATTGATATAGATAGCGCCCTCATTTTAGAAAGAGTTTCACCAAAACTTCTATTGTTGCTACATAATTACTTAAAAGAGGCCGAAGACCATTATAATGAAGCAAGTGTAGAGGGGCAGAAGAAAATGGACCGAATCATAGGCCTATTGGAAAATTCAGACAAATATGAATACGATGCGACCCGTTACAAAAAGTTATACTTCAATGAAAACTTATCAACTCTGGTACGTAACTCCGACACTAAAGACCGCATCATAGAAGTAAATAATCATTTTGTAAGGAAGGTTGATTTGATCTACTTTGAGCCACCCTTTACCAGTAACCCGGTTAATTACCGCGCACATATGTATGCTCCTAAGAAACACTTTCTTGGCATGAGTATTGATACATTTTGGTTCAATATTGGCGTAATATGGGCTATGACTATTATTCTGTATATTACACTATATTTTAATGTATTTGAAACGATAGTAAATATTAGATGGTTTAAACGCTAACTATCAATCTATTATTATTTCAGTATAAATTCAGTATAAATTTTTATACTTTTGCTAACCAAACAATAACATTATGAAATCTTCTTATTATACCATTTTGCTAAGTTTAATTCTTGTAGCATGTGGTAGTAATAAAAAACCAGATTTAGCAGAAATAGATAATACCTTAGCTACAGAAGAAGCATCCTTCCCGGAAATTTCATCGGCAAATATTGAATCGATCCTCTCCAGCATTCCACATCCACTTGAACTTGCAGTTCATGTACAGGAATCTGGGATTGAATATAATTCAGCGTATTTAAACAGCACAGACAATTATTCTAATTATAACACTAGTAATAAAAAAGCCCTTAATCTAGGTATTTATGGTGCTGATTTGGGATATACCAATATTTATAGTCAGATTCAAGATGGCTTAGACTACCTCACAGTAGTAAGTAAGCTATCTGACGACTTAAACATTGGACAATTTCTTGATTTTGAGAGTCTAAGAAGGTTGACAGATAATAATTCTAACCTTGATTCTCTTTTAATGATTACAAGCCAGAATTTTGATAGAATTAATGGCCATTTTGTTGACCAAAATAATGCGAGCTTAAGCACACTTCTTTTAACTGGTGGTTGGTTAGAGGCGTTACATATTACAAACCAGGTAATGCTAACTCAAATGGACAATGAAGATTTGCGAGAGCGAATTGGCGAGCAAAAAATTGTGCTTGATAATATTGTTTTGTTACTCACCGTTTACAGTGAACATGATGCTCAAATTGCAGATCTACTTGCAGATATGCAAAGACTGGAAGAAGCATACCAGAGCGTAACGATTAGTTATAAATATGAAGAGTCTACTTCAGAAATTGTAGATGGTGTCTTAGAAATTATTAGTAACAGCACTAGTGAGGTAAGCATAACTGATGATGATATAACAAAAATTTCAGCAATAGTGGAAGAGGTTCGTAACAAAATTATTGGATGATCTATTTCAAATTAAAGAACAAGAAGAATTTTAAAAATTTAGATATGAAAAGGCTTGTATTTTTTATAGCAGTTCTATTTTTCTCCACAAGTATTTCCTATGGCCAATGTGACGCTGCCGGGAAGGCTGCTGGCTGCGCTCCTAACCCGGACTCGGGTTATACGTTGATTAAAAGCTTTGAAGTAGATGGCAAGGGTGGTGCGAAAGAAAAAATTGAATACTCTTATGTTTTTACTAAGGGCACTAAATATTTAGTTAATGTATGTGGAGGTGCTAAAACACCAGATGGCGTAGTTGTAACATTATATGACAAATATAGAAATAAGGTCGCCAGCAATAATGTTGACGGAAAAGTAGTGCCAGCCATTTCTTACCCATGTTCGGCAACCGGCATATACTATATTACTTATACTTTCGTAGAGTCTAAGGATTATTGTGGAGGTAGCACAATTGGCTTTAAAAGAGCCGGTTAATTTCCTCTAGTTATTCCTATTTATAACTGTTGAACTTGCCTGTGCCTTAGGCATAACAATTAAATCACTAATATTAACGTGGTCGGGTCTTGACAGCACAAACAGTGCGACTTCGGCAATGTCTTTAGCTTGTAGGGCCTCCAGGGTGGCATATACGCTTGTAGCACGTTCAGTATCTCCTTTAAACCTAACATTCGAAAACTCAGTTTCTACCAACCCCGGACTAATCTGGCTTACCTTAATACTATAAGGATTTAAGTCTATTCGCATTCCATTATTAATAGCATCAACAGCATGCTTAGAGGCACAATAAACATTACCATTAGGATATACTTCCTTACCTGCTGTAGAGCCAATATTAATTATATGGCCATCGTTACGTTCAACCATTTGAGGGATGACCAATTTGCTTACGTATAGCAGCCCTTTTACATTGCCGTCTATCATGGCATCCCAATCGTCAATATCTCCATCTTGAATTGGTGCCAGCCCATGAGCATTGCCGGCATTATTTATCAATACATCAATTTTTCTCTCAGCTGCCACTGGCCCGAGTACATCTTTTACCTTATTTCGATCTCTCACATCAAATACCAGGTAATCCACCTTCACCTTGGCATTTAATTCAGACTGGAGGCTTATTAGCCTTTCTTCCCTTCTACCACAAATAATGAGATTATAATTATTCTCTGCTAGTATTCGTGCAATTGCTTCACCTATGCCTGAGCTAGCGCCGGTTATTAATGCCGTCTTCATTGAGTATATTTTAAATTAAAAAAATCAGACTGCTGAGTTACAATCCTATTGACTGAAAAATTACTGAAAATGGAAGTAAAATGATAACGTTTTAGTACGTAATTCATCAATTCCTATACTTTTTATATTGTCAACAGGGCTTAGAACATTAACCAACCCATAAGCGAAACGTACTTCAGGCGAAAACTTAAATAGTGGGTAGTACATATCGAGTCCAAACCCCAATTCCAGATTGGCATTAAATTTTTCTAGTTGCAGTCTATTTAAATCCTCCTCTAAACCACTCTTTCCGGCTGCTTCAATAATTGGTGTAACACCACCAACGACATACATTCTTATGTTATTTCTTCTTTGCGACTTATACTTAAAGAGAATAGGAAACTCCACACCCGTACTTTCAACTAATTCTGTGAACTGATCCCCACCAACAAAATTATATTCTAAAATATATTCTGCGAAAGAAACTGTTGGTGTAATCCTTAGATCAAGAAATTGAGCTACCCTGAAATTTACTATAAACCCTAATTTAAATCCCGGGCGCTTTTTTGGTAGGATAGAATGAACACTGTCCATTGCCGGATCAAGGAAAAAATCAGAGTATTTTAACTGATAAGATGCTGTTTGGAAGCCAAGTGTAAATCCATAGGTTATAACCTTACGATCATCATAGCGCGGATTATTTATTCCGCTACTAGATTGTGCTAAGGATGAATTATAGAACAAGACCCCAACAATAGCTAATAAAGCTATTTTCTTGCCCAATAAATTGAACTTATGCCAAATGTTAATGGAATACATTTTGCCTCTTTATATCCAACTTCATTTAATATTTTCAAAAATGTTTGCCCGTCAGGAAAAGCTGCCACAGATTCGGGAAGGTACTGATAAGCAGCATTATCTTTTGATACGAGTTTGCCAATTTTGGGTAAAATACTGTTAAAATAGAAATTATACAATTGCTTAACAGGGAATTTCGCCGGTTTAGAGAACTCAATTATCATCACATGGCCTCCTTCACTTGTTACTCTAAACATTTCGTCTAAGCCTTTTCTTAGGTTTTCGAAGTTCCTTACACCAAAAGCAACGATTATGGCATCAAATTTATTATCTTCAAACGAAAGATTTTCTGCATCACCCAGGCTCAATTCTATAAGATCCGTCAGCCCCTTCTGAGCCACTTTCTTTCTGCCAACGTCCAGCATACCTTCCGATATATCAACACCAATTATTTTCTTTGGCTTTAACTTAATGGCCTCTACGGCAAAATCTCCTGTACCAGTGGCTATATCTAATACGTTTTGGGGAGCGAATGGTTTAAGTATTCTTATGGCCTTTTTACGCCAGAGGATATCAATACCCAGACTCAAAGTATGATTAAGTAAGTCATAGCGAGGGCTAATATTATTAAACATATCAGCTACCTGCTCCTTTTTCGTTTTATCTCCTTCCTTATAGGGAACTACCTGCATAATTTTAAACTAAGGCACAAAGGTCTCCTAATTTTTATCGAAATGAAAATTAAGTTTAGATGAGTTAGCGCAAAACTTTAAATTCAACTCTTCTGTTTAGCTCACGACCATTTTCTTCCTGGTCATTACTTGCCAGTGGGAATTTATAACCCTCGCCTTTTGTTTGAATTCGTGATGCTGCAATACCTTTTGCCACTAAGGCCTTTTTTACACTATTAGCCCTGTTCTTCGAAAGATTAATATTATACCTCTCAGCGCCAACCAAATCTGAGTGGCCCGTTAACAATATTTTATTTGCAGGATTGGCTTTAAGATATGACACCGCTTTGGTCACCATACCCGCATATTCCTTCTTCAAAACAGATTTATTATAGTCAAAATAAATGTTCCTCAGTTTATTCGTATCCGCCGGCTTGCGAGCCACCCGAGGATTAGCAGTTTTTCTAACTAAGGTAACAGATTGTTCTATAGTTGAAGATGATTTCTCTATCCCCGGGATATATACGGTTACTTGCTGAGATTGGTAGCCTGCACTAGCTACCAGCATTTGATATTGAACAATTTCAGTCTTGCCACTAATGAAACTATACTCTCCCAATCCTCTGCGGAAAGAACTTAACCTACCACTACCATCGAGTTGAGATAAAAGAAGACTAGCATCAATAGAAGCCCCCTCTTCATTTTGAACCATAACTACTAAAGTAACATTAGGATCAATTGCCTGTTCCTTATGATGTAGCTCATCAGGCACCTTTAACATATAAATATCTGAATCTCCATATCCATCGTCCCGAACAGAGGAGTAATAGGCATTTTTACCATCTTTAGTAGGTACAAAATATATATCATGGTCGGGTGTATTAATCGGGTAGCCCATATTTTCCGGAGCATACCAACTTGATGAGAGACTATCATATGTTACACGATAGATGTCATAGCCGCCCATACCTTCACCACCGGCACTACTGAAGTACAGAGTTTTACCATCATACCCGATAAATGGGCCATCCTCATTATATGCTGTGTTAATTTCTTCGCCCAAATTAATTGGTTCATCCCATTCACCCTTTTTATTCTTATGTGTAAGCCAAAGATCCAGCCCTCCATATCCTCCTTCTCTATTACTCGCAAAAAATAAAGTTTGTCCATCTGGAGATAAAGAAACCGTTGTCTCAGCATAATTAGTATTAATGGGGCTTCCCATGGGCTTGGGCTCTGACCACTGCCCTGTTGCATCAAGCTGAGCTTCGAAAATATCACCCCCATTTGCATCTTTATAAATAAACAGGGTACCCCCATCTTTAGACAAGCCTACATTTGAATCATGAAATAAGGTATTAATTGGCTGACCAATATTTTGTGCTTCAGACCAAACAGAATCGTTTTTAGTGCTAACAAAAATATCCTCATATGGGTAGTTGTCGCTAGATACGTCAGGATTCAAGTTTCCTATTCTTCTTCTTGAAGTAAAAATCAAAAGAGTTTCATCCTGATTTACTACCGGAGCATAATCTGCTCTTGCCGAATTAATTTCGGGTCCAACATTGCCAATTTCAACATCTTCAGGAAACTCAACCATAATTTTACCCTGCTCGCATTCATAAAGCTTTCTCTCAACTTCATCGGCAGTAGCAAATTCCGGGGCCGGCGTCTTACTGGTTCCTGCCAGCTTTTGCTTATACCTGCTGTAATAGTTTATCGCGTCATCAAACTTATAATCAAAATGATATGCCTTGCCAATTTTGTATAAAATATCATAGCTATATTCAGCATCAAGTTCCAAAACAGCTAAGAAATACTCTGTAGCTGCACCTTTATCTATGGACTGTAGGGTGGTAACTCCCGCCATATAATTTGCTCTTACGTTATCACCATCCATATTAACCGCAGTTAGGTAGATCTCTCGAGCCTCCATAATTGCCAAGGTTTCATTAAATATTTCATCGCCAATTTCAACCATCTGGGCAGCAGTTTCTCTATTATCCTGAGCCATAGCATTATTGATACTAAATCCAAAATAAAGTATAACAAGAAAGGCCAGATTGTAAGTGCGATATTGCGTTAGCTGCATTTAATTCATTATTGTTTTGGCTTCGTTCAGTATTATCTATACTAATGTACTTCAATACTAAGCAATTATAGTTTATTTTGCTA
>Ga0164315_10001486_pt1 | contig 17628 bp, 15 predicted proteins | sample GuaBasSedimGuay6_FD_113737 | JGI IMG/M metagenome (GOLD analysis project Ga0164315, IMG submission 113737) | Subseafloor sediment microbial communities from Guaymas Basin, Gulf of California, Mexico - Guay6, Core 4569-2, 0-3 cm | ecosystem: Environmental > Aquatic > Marine > Hydrothermal vents...
AACCCGGAACACGTCCCCCCAGTCAACAAACACGTAATCCTCAATCCAACCCTCACTCAGCACGCGCTGATCGGTAGCCACCAGGATTAAGGTTTCTTCAAACAAATCCTCGATAATCAAACCCGGGGTTTGACGCGGCTGGTACATGACGCCTATATCGAGCAGCCCATCCGCGAGCTGGCGCATCAGACTCGGCGAGTAATCGGCTTCTACATGTAATGCTATATCGGCGGCATTGCTACGCATCCAGGGAATCCATTTCAGAATCAGACTATCCCAGAGGCTGACCTGTGAACCGAGTCCAATCGCATGATCGAAGTTTTCAGGTAAGCTAATGCGCTGGTGGGCCTGCTGCCACAGGCGCTGAATATTCAGTGCATACTGGCGAAAATGCTGTCCTGCCGAGGTGAGTTCGACGCCAGCGTGATTGCGTGTGAACAGTTTCCGACCAAAGCTGTCCTCCATCGATTTCACCCGCGCACTGACAGTCGACTGGGTAACGTTCAGATTGTTTGCAGCACGATTGAAATTACCGCAGTCGGATATCTCCAGAAAGGTACGAATGTGCTCTATCTTCATACTGATCGGTGCCCAACACTGATATCGCTTAATTCGATTGAACAATACAGTAATAGTTGCTTTTCAAATACCTTTTTTTAACTAATTCCAAATTCGCGACGCGACTATAACTTCAGTTGCAAGGTCAGCCAGCCCTTTGTGGTATCCGTAAAACGATTGCTGTTTTTCGAGTCAAAATCGGCATACTTGGCCTGTAAACTGAACTGCTTGTTGAGGGGCCAGGTCGCTACCAGATCTATCTCGGTACCGAAGTCTGCGCTCGAAGCTTCGGCCTGAAAATCGTGATACACCGCCCCCAGTTTTATCGGCCCGGCCTTGCCATTGATGCCCAGGTACGCATCTTTGACGCCATCACCCGGTGTACTCAGAAATTTATCCGCCCAGCCCTGAAATTTGTGCAGAGTAGCCAGCGGTGTCGCGAAGCCGACCCCATCGCCCGCACCCAGCACTTCGTAACCAGCGTTCAGTCTGATCGCCTGCAAGCCTAGTTCCAGTTCCAGCTTGTAATAATTAGCGTCGTAGTTAAGAGTACTATCACCCGCGTCGGTCTGGCGCGCGAGCGCGGCTGAAACTGAAAGCCTGTCGAATTGTCCAACGTATTCGAGTCCCAGACTATCGCTGGAATTGTCTACCGTTTTACCGGGAGCATAACCAGCCTGGGGATCTATATGGATCAAATAAGCATAGCCAGCCAACTTGTGTTTTTCAGCCATTTGATAATCGGCACGAAAAAAAAGGTTGTCACCATCGAATGTCGCTGGGTTGGCGCCGTCATTTGGGCCAAAGATGCGATTAACCTGGGTTACGTAACTCAGATCCAGGTTAAGGCTGTCCCAAAATTCGGCCTCGCCACGAATACCATCGAAAGTCTGTTCATTCTGGCGCCAGGCCACCCCGCCGACGAAACGCTGGTCGCCATTAAGAATACGTTGCCGGCCGAGAATGCCGTCGAATGCATTGCCACTATACTTGAACCAGAACTGGTTGAGATCGGTACCCACGGGGTCGGCCACGATCGGGTACTGGGTCTTGCCATTAACCGTGGAATTATAATCATCGACGCCGATGGTGCGCACATCATCCATCTGCAGCAATGCGGAAAATCCATTCAACGCTGCCGACTCGAGGGTCAATCGGGAGCGCAAGGTCGAGGCTTGCGCATTATCGGCGAATCCGTCTTCGTCCACGCCTTCGAAACGATAACGGAAATCTACCGACGCCTTGCCATCCGTTACCATGCTGGAAAGCTTGTCCCCCCAGCCCTGTTCCGCATAAGTACTCGTTGCGCTGCAAAGCATGATCAGCAATATCGAACAGGCACCTACAATGTTTTTCATGTCACTTCTCCTGGGCAGGACTTAATCGTATGGCCAGTATACCCGTTTCCTGATTACAGGCATTCGCTCTTCCAGTTCGAGCGTGTCGCTCGGCCAGCGACTTTATCGTCGCACTTATCTGACTAATAGATATACTATTTCCAAATTCTACAGGTTTATAACATCAAGATGAGTCCTACTAAAACATCCCCGCTGCGTCGGCATCTGCCCGAATATGCAACTGAAATCACTCTTATCTTGATTTCGCTCGGGCTTTTAATCTTTGCCACGCTGACCGGAGAAATGCTGGAAGGGGAAACCATCAGTTTTGATCGGTACGTATTACTCCTGTTTCGAAATCCGACTGACCTGGCCGATCCGCTCGGCCCGCAATCACTCGAAATCCTGGTACGCGATGCGACCGCACTTGGCGGTGTGCTGGTCCTGAGCCTGATGTGTATCTTCGTTTGTATCTATTTATGGCTGCGCCGCCAGCGAAAACTGGCGGTATTTCTTGCAATCTCGGTCGCACTAGGAATGGCGCTCAATACAGTGCTGAAGTGGATGATTGTGCGTCCGCGGCCTGACATCGTTCCCCATGCCACCGATGCCGCGTTGAGCAGTTTTCCGAGCGGGCATGCGATGATGTCGACGGTAGTGTACCTGACACTGGGGGCCTTATTGTCTCTATCCACCAGTGATCGTCGAATCAAATTTTATATTCTTTTCTGGTCCGTGTTCCTGCCCCTGATGGTCGGTATTAGCCGGCTTTATCTGGGTGTTCACTGGCCAACCGATATTATTGCCGGATGGATTGCGGGAGCTACCTGGAGTTTGTTATGCCTGGCTTTCTACCATCACTTTATCAACGACAATCATAGCCAGACGTAAAAAAAGGGTCAGAGAGCTATTGTTTCTTCTATTAGGGGAAACACTCTCTGACCCTGACTGCCAGTCGACCCAGTGGTTTTAGATGTTAACGCGAATTACTTTACGCGAGTTATGGTGATTTTAGCTACCGGATTTCTCCAGTCATAAATGTGAGATGGCTTAGGAGGTTCGACAACGCTAAGATCGCCAATACCCTGAATACCACGATGGATATGTACGTAACCTTCATCTCCTGGATTAGTTTCTGCTCCCAGAACGACTATCGGTGATGGACCCGTTCCACCACATTGTGGGCCAGGAATATTCGCACACTTCTCGTCATTCCCTTCCGTGCCTGCATCGTAGCCAGGTGAGTAGTAGGTCGCTGTTCCTTTCTTTGGTGCTTTAACACCATTCAAACCAATAAACCCATCGTTGGTCGGCAACATCATTGAAGCAATGCTGATATGCTTTGCACCCTTTTCCGCGCTCACCATAACTGTAACCGACGCACCCGGGTGTAACAGTCCACCTGAATTACCCACAGCTACGACATCTGGATCAACGCCCAGTGTGGCAGTTAACGGACCAGTATTACCACCCTCGGCGATTGCAGTCATATCGTCACTTGCCGGTAACCCCAATTCGAACAATGGAGCTAATCCTTTCTTGTGACTGGCCACCAGTATCGGTGTGAATATAATTGCGTTGGTTATATTGGTAATCGTCACTTCATAGGTTTTTGAACCATCCGCGAAAACCGACGATGAAGTAAGTATTAAGCCCGCGGCTATCGCGATGCTGGTTAGAGTTCTTAAAATATTGAACATAATCTTTCCTCGGTGATAAGAGGAAATACTATGCGGGATGGATATCACACAAGATTCACCAAATTATAACATTTCTATCACATCAGCCCGCATGTTGGATGAAGGCTAACCATTTACAGGCAGTGAGAATTTGAAGGTCGTGCCCTGGTGCAAGACACTATCGACCGATAAATGACTACCGTGCATTTCGATAATTCGCGAGGCTATCGCCAGGCCGAGGCCGGACAGGGTGTTGGAATTTTCCGGATGACTTGAGGTTTTATAAAAACGTTTTAATATGTGCGGCAAATCTTCTTCGGCAATTCCATAACCGGTATCAGAAACCGCTATCTGTACGTTACCCTGATTCGGCGATAATTGTAAACGGATTTGGCCCTTGTCAGGCGTATGCTTTAACGAGTTATCAATCAGGTTCTCGAGTACGCGCTCTATCATGCCGACATCCGCCGACACATAGGGTTCCTTTTCGTCAACGACGACATCAAATATAATATTTTTTTCCCTGGCTCGAAGATAAAACTTGTGCGAGACATCAAATACCAGTTCCGCCAGTGAAAACAATTCCTGCTGCGGCTGAACTTCATTCGCATCCAGTTTGGCCAGCTCAAATAATTCTTCAACCAGTGTCGTTAAGCGCTGAGCATTTCCATAGGCAATTTTCAGGTAGGTTTGTTTTTCGTCTTCGCTGAGATCTGCCGACTTGAGCTGCAATGTTTCGAGGAAACCGCTGAGCGAAGCCAGTGGTGTGCGCAAATCATGCGACACATTCGCCACCATTTCACGGCGAGAGGCTTCCATTTCCTGCAGGTGATTCATTTGTGAATGAATCCGCTGCGCCATTTCCTGGAAGGTCGCGGCCATCGTGTCAATTTCATCGAGCGATTTATTTTCACCGTTTGAAACGGCAACAAGTTGTTTTAAGTCACTCGATTTGAAAGCCTGCATGGCACCGCTTAAAATACGCAACTTGCGCATTAAAAAGAAAAATAAAACCAGGCCGGCAACAAAGGCGAAACCCAATGCTGCGACAATCACCCCGGTGCTCCAGCGCATAATTAAACTACGTTGCAATACATCGGTTATATTACTGATTTTCTCGCTGCCCAATATAGCGTAGATATAACCCTGACGATTACCGCCAACATCGATCGGCGCCACGGTAAAGCTATTTTGCCGATTTTCATTGCCCGGGTCATCACCCATGATCAGGCCCTGATCCTTACTCGTCAGGAAAGCATTGATTGGCGCCAGTGATACACGCTCACGCTTGACCTTGTCCGGCGGCATCGAATACGCGATCACGCGCCCCTCGGGGTCCAGCAAATAGAGCTCCAGGCTCGGGTTGATGATCATCACGTTATCGAAAAGCGTGGAAAGATTATCCTGCTGTACTTCACCATCTTCAATTAGCACATGCTTCTTGACTATGTAGCTGGCAAGGTCACGATTTAATTGCTGACTCACTTCCTGCTGGTACATGGGTGCGCTATACAACGCTATGCCAAGGAATGTGCCTCCGACTATGCTAAACAGCAAAAATAGCACCAGCACCAGTTTCACGTACAGGCTGTTTAGCATTACCCGGCCTGTCACAGCTCTCTGAACCTGTAGCCGACACCCCAGACGGTTTTGATATATTGCGATTGTTCGGGAGACTTCTCGATTTTCTTGCGTAATCGATTGATATGTGAATTGACCGTGTGTTCATAACCGCTATGACTATATCCCCAGACCTGATCGAGTAACTGCCCACGGCTAAAGACACGCCCCGGGTTTCGGGCAAAGTGGAGCAATAAGTCAAACTCTTTCGCGGTCAGATCGACTGGCAGGTTATCAACAAAAACATTGCGTCTGCAAACATCGATACGCAGAGACTCCGATTCAATTATTTCATCCTGATTTTCGACAACTTGATTGGCAGCCATATTGGCTCTTCGCAGAATCGCTTTTACACGCGCCTGTAATTCCATAATAGAAAAAGGCTTGGTGAGATAGTCGTCAGCGCCCAACTCAAGACCAAGTACACGATCGAGTTCGGATGACTTCGCGGTTAACATTAGTATCGGCGTGGTAATCGACTGGCTGCGCAACAGCCGACATACCTCGAGACCGTCGAGGCCAGGTAACATCAGGTCCAGCACGATAAGTTGATACGCGTTATTGCTCGCTCGATTGAGGCCATCGATGCCGTTGTGGACCACATCGACCTTAAAGGCAATGTCCCGCAGGTGAATTTCAAGCAGGTGGCTGATATCAGGGTCATCTTCAATCACCAGGATCCGTTTATTACTAGCGGTAAAGCTACGATTTTGATTATCGGGCTGCCCGGCAGATTGCAAATACTGATTCACATAAAACTCCAGATTGTGGTAGAAATGGGTATTAGCCCGCATTTATTTTTAGAATTGCCTTTATTATTTCTGGCGGTAGTTCTTATGATTGCTTTTGCCGCACCTAGTTCAATACAATCAATTATCGAAACTTTGATCACTGCATAATTTTTCAATGAATTACAAAAATTTAATCCACCTGCTACTCGCCCTCTGCGCTGGTTTTTCCGTCAGCTACTGGGCAGAAGCAGACGAGTCGATTCAGCTAGGACTCTCTATCTTCATTATCATCGGTTGGTTGTGGGTCAGTGAGGCAATCAATATCAGCGTCACCGCGTTGTTGATACCGGTGTTGGCGGTAGTCAGTGGTCTGCTTCCGGTCAGGGAGGCGTTTGCCAATTTTGCTAACCCGATCATATTTCTTTTCATGGGCGGGTTTGCACTGGCGGCAGGCCTGCAGAAGCACCAGCTCGACCAGGCCTTTGCGGCGAAGATATTGTCATTTTCCGGCGGACGCCCCCTGTCAGCAATTTTATTGCTATTTATCACCACCGCATTTTTATCCATGTGGATTAGTAATACAGCGACAGTGGCAATGATGTTACCCCTGGCCTTGAGTTTGCTGGCTGGACGCGACCCGGAAGATGATGCACCGCTCTACCTGTTCGTGCTGTTGGGACTGGCCTATTCCGGCAACCTGGGTGGCGTAGCGACCCTGATCGGCAGTCCCCCCAATGCGATTGCGGCATCACTGATGGGGCTCAGTTTCAGGGACTGGTTAAGTTGGGGTATCCCCATGTTTTTATTGATGTTTCCGCTGATGGTCGGCTTGCTTTACTTACTCTTTCGCCCTAAATTTGGCGAGGCGCTCAGCCTCAGTTACGCGCCGCAGCCAATGAACCGCAAGCGTGGCACTGTACTGATAATATTTGCTTTAACCGCAGCAGGCTGGTTATTCAGCGCACCGCTGGCAAAACTGCTAGGGATCAGTGGTAGCGTTGACTCATTAGTGGCAGTAGTGGCGGTCGTGCTTCTGACCGGTAGTGGTGCCTTGAAATTCAATGAATTTGTCGCGAAAACCAACTGGGGAATATTGATTCTGTTCGGCGGCGGTTTGACATTGAGCGCATTATTACAAAGTTCAGGCACCAGTGCATGGCTGGCCAGTGCGATCAGCACCCATCTACCGGTTGATAATAGCTGGCTGTTATTACTGATGGTTTGTCTGTTCGTTATATTTTTAACCGAGTTGATGAGCAATACCGCCAGCGCCGCGCTATTGATACCCTTGTTTGTCGGCGTCGCTGTCGAACTCAATCTTTCCCAGGTTGGCATGGCGGTAGTAATAGCGCTGAGTGCTTCCTGTGCATTTATGCTGCCGGTTGCCACGCCTCCCAATGCCATCGTCTATTCATCGGGATTTGTGCCGCAGAAGAGCATGATGCGAGCGGGGCTGTTGCTTAATCTAAGCTTCGCACTCCTGATTGCTACGATCGGCTGGTGGCTGATGGATTGATTTAAGGAACCTCTGATTAATTGATATTGAGCCAGGGCCCGCCGAACAGCAGAACTGCCATACCGGTACCCGTGGCCAGTACCACGTTATTGGTTCTCCACATAATTAACACGACACATGCCATAGCGAGGACCTCACTAATGTTACCCCGTCGCACTGCCGGTGCCAGGATGGCCATGAAGGCGCAACCCGGCAGGGCCTCGAGCACCGGCCTTATGCCTGCAATGTGACGCAGCTGTAAGCCGATAAAGTATCCGCTTAACCGGGTCAGGTAAACCACGGAAGCTATCAGCGCAATCGCGATCAGTGTCGACTGCTGATCAACCACGTAGGTAGCGCTCCTGAACGACTGCGGCAATCACGCCTGCCGCCACGGAAACTAACAGGATCAGGTAGTTCTCCGTGCCCAGCTCGAATAAAATCAATGCGACTATGCCCGATACCATCCAGGGTGTGGATCTGGTCTTCGAACCCTTGATAAACAACATCATCATGGTCGCTATTACCAGCGGCCCGGCAAAGTCGATCGAGCCCAGGTCCAGCGTGGCAAAAACACCAGCGACACTTAAACCCAGCCAGGTAGAAGATAACCAGCTCACCATCATCGAAATGCCATAACCGGTGACATAGCCGAGTCGGTCGACATTCTTTTCGAGCCGATAAGTGGTCACTACGCCCGGGTCATTGAGCATAAATAACCAGGTAATACGTCGTTTCAGACTATGACCATCAAAATGATGCGTCATCGCCATGCCGAGCAGGATATTACGCGAACTGACCAGTGCGACAGACAGGGCTATGGTGCCGTAAGGCAGTGGTGACTGCCAGAATTCGAGTGCCGCGAACTGACCCGAGGCGGTAAAAGCCGTTGCGCTCATCAGCAGTGCATACCAGTGGCTGATACCGGCAGAAGTTGCCGCTATTCCAAACATCACGCCAAACATGAATGTCGAGATGAAATAATCAGCAGACGAACGGATGCCGAGCAAAAGGCTTTGATAGATGGACATTAGTGAGACTCGAGTCAGGTACGCCGGGCAGATACTATCTTAGGCCGGGAGTTAGCAAAAGTACCAATGATTATTATCGAATAAAAAATTATTGCTGTTCCGCTAACAGAATTAAATATTGCAGGCAACCGATAATGTCGCAGGTATTGGCGTATTACGATACGCCCGAGACATGAATCGGGAACGCCTGTCTTCATCACTAGCCCATCTGAATTAGCTCTGTTATTCTTGCTTGCCTCGCTACAGGTCTCAACCGAGACTAACAATGTAGCAATTGCATCAATTAGAAAAAGGAGATTTTAATGACCAGGTTCTTGCTCGCCACCATTTGTGCTGGTTCGTTCATTATCACGCAACCCGCCGCCGCTCAAGGTACGGGCACGCCAACGCCGGACCTGCTAAACAACGCCTATACCGGCAAGGTTTATTCGCCCTATGCGAAACGCGGTTTTCCGGAGCAGCCGCTGTGGGGCGATTCCCACCTGCATACCAGTTTATCGATGGATGCCGGTTTATTCGGAAATCTCCTGCCCCCACGCGATGCTTACCGGTTTGCGCGCGGCGAAGAAGTAATCTCTTCGACCGGCCAGACGGTGCGTTTGTCGCGTCCGCTGGACTGGCTGGTGGTAGCCGACCATTCCGATGGCATGGGCATGGTGGGTGATTTAGCCATCGGCAAACCCGAGCTGCTGGCCTACGAACAATCCGCACGCTGGATCAAGGGACTCAAGGCCGGCGGTGATGAGTCAGTGCAGGCAGCACTCGATCTGATTTCGAACTTTTCACAGGGAACCATCGAACCGGAGATAATCGCACTCTATTCCCCGGGTTCAAAACTCTACAAGAACCTGTGGGAAAGGGTCATCGACGATGCCGAGGCGTTCAACGAGCCGGGGCGATTTACCGCACTCATCGGCTTCGAATGGACTTCACTGATCCAGGGCAACAACATGCATCGGGTAGTCATCATGCGCGACGGCCGGACCCGGGCCAGACAAGTAGTACCTTTCACCATGACGGCACCCCAGGGCAGCCCCGATCCGCGCGACTTATGGACATACCTGGCCAATTACGAAAAGAAGACCGATGGAGAAATACTGGCAATCCCACATAACGGCAATCTCTCAAACGGCATCATGTTCCCGCTCGAAGCGCAGTGGAACGGCAGCAAATTCGATGAGTCCTATATAACCCAGCGCAACAAGTGGGAGCCGCTTTACGAAGCGACCCAGATCAAGGGTGATGGTGAAGCCCATCCCTTCCTGTCGCCGGACGACGAGTTTGCCGACTACGAGACCTGGGCAATTGGCAATCTAGACGTCTCGGAAGCCAAAACTAATGATATGCTAGCCGGTGAGTATGCCCGCGAGGCGCTAAAGCGCGGTCTCGCCATCGAGGCGCGTCTCGGCACCAATCCTTACAAATTCGGCATGATTGGCGCCACCGACAGCCATACCTCGCTGGCAACCGCCGAAGAAGACAACTTCTTCGGCAAACATTCCGGTTACGAGCCCAATCCGGGACGCATGAGCCATCCTTTCATGGAAAATGAAACGGGGAAAATTATGGGTTGGCAGATGGCTGCCTCAGGTCTGGCCGCGGTCTGGGCTACCGAGAATACGCGCGAGGCCATTTTCGATGCGATGCAGCGCAAGGAAGTCTATAGCACCACCGGCCCGCGCATGGCCGTACGCCTGTTCGGCGGCTGGGAATTTACCGAGCAGGATTTGAATTCTCGCATAATTGCCAACGTCGGCTACCATAAAGGCGTACCCATGGGCGGCGATTTGCGGGTCAGGCCCGAGGGCGCTTCGGCACCGACCTTCCTGGTGTATGCGCTGCGTGACCGGATCGGTGCCAACCTCGACCGCATCCAGATCGTCAAGGGCTGGCTCGACAAAGAAGGCAAGACCCAGGAGAAGGTCTACGATGTCGCCTGGTCGGGTGATCGTAAGCTAGACGCGAAGGGCAAGCTGCCAGCGGTTGGCAATACCGTTGATGTCGCCAACGCCATCTGGTTCAATACCATTGGCGCCGCCGAGTTAGGCACGGTCTGGACCGACCCTGATTTTGACGCGGATGCGAAAGCATTCTACTACGCACGCGTACTGGAAATACCGACACCGCGCTGGAGCACCTACGATGCTTTCCGTTTCGGCATCGACCTGCCGGATGGGGCGCCGACCTCAACCCAGGAACGGGCTTATACCTCTCCCATCTGGTACACACCCAAATCCTGAACTAGCACCAGGTACGATAAACCTGCTAAGAAAATCAAGGGGTCAGACTCATTGATTTCAGTGATAATTTTGTCGCCTAAATTTAGCTAAAAAATCAATGAGTCTGACCCCTTGATTTGTAGCAGGTTTAATTACCACTGGTAAGCGCTGGTGATAAATCCAGCGACAACATCCTGAAAAACTGTTTTGGCGGGGGAACGGGCGATACCAAAGCAAACATGTAACGGCAATAAATGTTCCTCGCGTGGATGGCAGTAACGCGCATGCGGGGCCCGATCCCAGTCTATTAATCTTTGTTCACGCTCACTGATGCTGAGTTCGGGGCCACTGCAGGTTTGCGCCAGCCATTCTTCAAACTGACGATTCCCCTCGTCGATAATATCATCCTTCTTAGCCATCATGACCTGCATATTATGGAATGAAAATCCTGACCCAAGTATCAGCAGGTTGTCCCTTCTCAGCGGCGCCAGGGCCTGTCCGAGGTTAATATGGAAGGCCGCGTCTAGTGATTTCGACAGGGATACCTGGATACAGGGAATTTCAGCTGCCGGATACATCAACATCAACGGCACGAAAAGGCCATGATCAAAACCTCGTTCATAATCCAGTTTTGCTTCAATTCCGGCAGTTTTTAGCATTTCGTGTATTCGACTGGCGAGCCGTGGGCGACCAGGGGCAGGGTAACTGATTTCGTAAGTTTCAGGCGGAAACCCGTAATAATCGTACAGCATTGGCGGATTTTTATGTGCGGTCACCGATACTACCGGTTCTTCCCAGTGCGCACTAATGACGATGATCGCATCGGGTTTTGCTATGGTTGCCGCAAACCCGCGTAAAAAAGGGTTCATGCTCTCATAACCTTTATCACTCAACAGTGGCAGGGGCCCACCGCCGTGAGGAATATACAGGATGCTCGCTTTGTTACTGGGGTTCATGTGGTTAATATCAGGTTTTCGCGGTTGATCAGTTCCGGGTCATCTTCGTATCCCAGAATTTCTGGAATTTCCCCACTCGGTTTGCCAACGATTTGCTTGCATTCGTCGGATGCATAATTCACCAGGCCACGTGCGATTTCCCTGCCATTAACATCCAGACAGGAGACAACTTCACCCCGGTTGAATACACCGTCAACTTTCTTCACGCCAATGGGTAACAGGCTTGCATTTTTATTTTGCAAAACCTCGACCGCACCATCATCCAGATGCAGGTTACCGGAACAACGCATATGGCCGGCGAGCCATTGCTTGCGTGCCGCGAGATGTCCCTCACCTGCTTCAAGAAAACTACCGATAGCCTCGCCCCCGGCGAGCCGCAGGATCACTTTCTCACATTTTCCCGAAGCTATCACAGTATGTGTTCCGGAACGAGCAGCCAATTGCGCGGCGCGTACCTTGGTTTGCATTCCACCCCTTCCCAGGTGACCACTACTGGGACCGGCGTAGCCCAGTAATTTGGGATCGTTCGCATCGGCCCGGGTAATCAATTCGGCATCCGGTTTTTCGCCCGGATGACTATCATACAAACCTTCCTGATCGGTCAAAATGATTAACAGGTCGGCTTCGATCAGGTTCGCGACCAATGCGCCAAGGGTATCATTATCACCAAACCGAATCTCTTCATTCGATACCGAATCATTTTCGTTAACCACCGGCAGCGTACCGTAAGCCAGCAATGTTCGTAAAGTGCTGCGTGCATTCAGATAACGCTTACGATTCGAAAGATCCGCATGGGTAAGCAGTATTTGTGCGCTATGCAACCCATGCTCCTGGAAACAAACTTCGTAAGCCTGTATCAGTCCCATTTGCCCAACCGCCGCGGTCGCCTGTAGCTCGGAGATGTTGGTCGGTCGCGTTTTCAATTTGAGTCGGGTTATACCTTCGACGATAGAACCTGACGAAACCAGTACAATATCTATGCCGCTGGTGCGCAACTCCGACATTTGTTCCGCCCAGTTGGCGATTATATTCCGGTCGAGCCCACGCCCGCCATCGGTGATCAGGCTACTACCGACCTTGACGACAATTTTGTTATAACGCGGCTTGTTCATCGGATTCCAACGCTGACATGATATCGTTGCAGAGCGCATCGACTCCCTGCTTATTGATTGCACTGATCTGGTAAACGGGGCCGTTCCAGTCGAGCCCCCTGACTATTTCATCGCAAATCGCCTGGCGTTCGTCTTCGCTCACCAGGTCGACCTTGTTTAACACCAGCCAGCGCGGTTTGTGGAATAGGTCTTCATCGTATCGCTTTAATTCAATCAGTATTTTACGTGCCGCTTCGACTGCGGACTGATCGGTTTCGAGCGGTAACACATCGACGATATGCAATAGCAATCGCGTACGTTGCAAATGTTTAAGAAACTGAATGCCAAGCCCCACCCCGTCGGCGGCGCCTTCAATGAGTCCCGGTATATCGGCAATCACGAAACTGCGATGCGCCGATACGCTGACCACTCCCAGGTTGGGGTGCAGGGTCGTAAATGGATAATCCGCAACCTTCGGCCTGGCAGCGGAAACCGAGCGAATAAAAGTTGATTTACCTGCATTGGGCATACCGAGCAAACCAACGTCGGCAATCACCTTGAGTTCGAGCTTGAGGTTAAATTCCTCACCCTCAGATCCGCTCGTAAATTGTCTGGGAGCACGGTTGGTAGAACTCTTGTAGCGCGTATTACCGAGACCATGGAATCCGCCGCGGGCTATGAGGACAGGTTCAGCATTGTCATCAGTGACATCGGCAATTAATTCACCCTGATCGAGGGTTGTGATTAAGGTGCCCAGCGGAACAGAGATAATCATGTCTTCACCTTTCGCCCCGGTGCAATTCTTGCCCTGCCCCTTGCCGCCTTTCTTGGCGACGAATCGCCGCGTATGCCGAAAATCGGATAGCGTATTCAAGTCCTTCGAAACAACCGCATAGACTGAGCCGCCATCACCGCCATCACCACCGTCGGGACCCCCCATGGGGATGTATTTTTCACGGCGAAAGCTCACAATGCCACTGCCGCCATTGCCAGCCTTGACATAGATATTGGCTTCGTCGATGAACTTCATATCAAGTAGTCTAATTTTTAATTAAAGAGCCTTTGATTAATAATATCATTGGCAGCATATTAGCACCTCGGAAAAATTCATATTCCGGAGTGCAAAAAAAAGCCCCGCATTGGCGAGGCTTCCGGGGACGGTTGTCGAGCTCGCTTATGCGTTAACAACACTGATAAAGGTACGGTTATGACGACCCTTGACCCGGAATTCGACCTTGCCTTCAGCTTTCGCATATAGGGTATGGTCCTTACCGCAACCGACATTATCGCCGGCATGGAATTTGGTGCCTCTCTGGCGTACCAGGATATTGCCTGGAATTACGGCTTCGCCGCCAAACTTCTTCACGCCTAATCGTTTCGATTCCGAATCGCGACCGTTGCGGGTACTGCCCGCCGCTTTTTTATGTGCCATGCTCTAGACCTTTATGCCTTGATATCTGTAACTTCGATTTCAGTGTAACTTTGACGATGACCAGCTTGCGTGCGCGAATGCTTACGCCGACGAAATTTTACAATCTCGATCTTCTTGGCGCGGCCGTGCGACTTGATTGTGGCGGTTACCGAACCCTTCTTCAAGGTAGGCGTTCCAATTGAAACCTTATCGCCGTCCGCGATCATCAAAACGCCGTCCAGCTCAACCTTTGAACCTTCTTCTCCGACTAGTTTTTCGACGCGCAGGGTTTCACCCTTGGTGACGCGATACTGTTTTCCGCCTGTGGCGATGACAGCGTACATTCTGTTAACTCCGAACCGATACTAAAAAAGGTGGCGAATTCTAGCTTCTGACGGAGTATGCGTCAATGGCTTTGTTTGTGTAATACCCTGTATTTTTTCTGGAACGCTCTCAACCAGCACACAATTAAGGGCACTAGAAACCCCAAAATCCTTCATCCCAGGCTCGATTTAGTGTAATGAAGTACTAAATCAATAATTAAACCCAAACAAATATACCGATTTCTGCGACTTGGTGTTAAAGTTTCCGGCCCATAAAAATTAAAGGAAAGTTTTCCGGATACTGATTCCGTTTCACAGATACACATCCGTTTAATTTGTGAAAGTCTGTCCCGTTACCATGCCATTATTAACCATTAAAAATCTCAGCATCGAGTTTCCCAGCCGGCATGGCACCGAGCTTGCGGTCGATAATCTCAGCCTCGATCTAAACCCTGGTGAGATACTTGGCCTGGTAGGTGAGTCTGGCGCGGGTAAATCAACCGTCGGTAATGGTGTCGTACAATTACTCAGTGCCCCGGGCCGTGTTAGTTCGGGTGAGGTCTACCTCGATGACACGTTAATTTCCACCTTCAACCGTAAGCAAATATTGAAAATTCGCGGCTCGCGCATCGGCTTTATATTCCAGGATCCGATGACCTCGCTAAACCCGCTGTTCACGGTGGAAAACCAGCTCGTGGAAACGATTATTAATTGCCTGGATATGAGTGCGAAGCAAGCCCGTCGATACGCCGTAGAATTACTCGACCAGGTAGGTATCCCGGACCCCGAAATCCGTATCAAGCAATTTCCACATCAATTTTCCGGCGGTATGCGTCAGCGCGTGGTGATTGCGATTGCACTGGCCGGTAAACCCGACCTCATCATCGCCGATGAACCAACCACCGCTCTCGATGTTTCGGTTCAGGACCAGATTCTTTCACTGATTAGAAATCTCTGCCAGCAGCACAATGTTGGTTGCCTGCTGGTTACCCATGACATGGGTGTGATTGCCAATGTTACCGATCGAGTCGCGGTTATGTACCGCGGTAAACTGGTCGAGATTGGAACTACCCGCCAGGTACTCGGTGACCCCCGGCATGATTACACCAAAAGCCTGATCAGTGCCGTGCCAAGATCAGACATTAAGGTCGATCGCTTCCCGCTGGTAGAATACATCGAAACCACCGCAAAAGGCCTGAAACCGATCGACGTCTCGACGCATTGGCTAGGGCAGGGTGAACGCCATCAAAGCCAGGACGATTTACTCGTGATCGAAAAGCTCAATTTGAGTTTTTTGACACGAGACGCGATGTTGGCAAAAAATCGACGTTATCTACAGGCAACCGAAGATGTCGATCTATCCATCAAACAGGGTGAAACCTTTGGCCTGGTCGGTGAAAGCGGATCGGGTAAATCGACAATTGCGCGCATGGTCGCAGGCTTGCAGGTACCCGATAGTGGTTCTATTAAATTCGACGGCACTGAACTCGTCAACAATCCCGATCGCAAGGCCGTGAAACGGGCCCGTTTACAAATACAGATGGTGTTTCAGAATCCCTATTCCTCGTTAAATGGACGTATGAAAATTGACGATATCATCGCCGAGCCTATTCTGTTCCACCACCTGACTCCGGCCAATGAGGTCAGACAGATCGTTGGTGATCTACTCGATCATGTGGGACTGGGTCGCCAGGCTGGACGTAAATATCCCCACGAATTTTCCGGCGGCCAACGCCAGCGAATTTCAATCGCGCGCGCCCTCGCCAGCCGGCCGAGGCTTTTGATTTGCGATGAACCAACCTCGGCACTCGATGTTTCGGTGCAGGCACAGATTCTGAACCTGTTGAAAGACCTGCAGGACCAACTCGGGCTAACCATGCTGTTCATCAGTCATGACTTGCCGGTAATCCGGCAAATGTGTGACCGCGTAGCGATCATGCGACAGGGCAAGATCCTCGAAACCGCCGAAAGCGAGACCTTTTTTGAACACCCGCAGGATCCATACAGTAGAGAGTTACTGGATTTAATGCCGCGTTTCGATAGTATTTACCATCAGGAAGCTGAAATTCGAACGATTAACTAGTTTTTTGGCGGCTTTATAATTATAAAAACCGCTGTTTTACATAACCACAACAATGATACGGAGAGAACAAGCATGAAAAACCGACTATTAATAACGGCAACTCTGCTGTGTGCCAGCCTGCTGGCATTCACCGGAGTCAATGCCAAAACCCTACGGCTCGCCTACGACGCCGACCCGGTGACACTGGATATACATGAGCAGTTGTCCGGCGGTATTCTGCAATTATCGCATATGTCTTTCGATCCGCTGATTCGCTGGACCCAGGATCTCGCCTTTGAGAACAGGCTGGCGACCAGCTACGAGCGCCTGAATGATACTACCGTGCGATTTAATTTGCGCAAAGGCGTTAAATTTCACAGCGGCAACGAAATGACCGCGGCGGATTTCAAATGGACATTCGACCGGCTCAAAGTCAGCCCTGATTTCAAGGGTATATTCACCAATTTCAGCGCGCTGAACGTGATCGACGACTACACTATCGATCTGGTGACGACTGGCCCTTACCCGCTTGTATTGCATACAGCGACTTATATCTTCCCACTGGATAGCAAGTTCTATACGGGCACCGATGCAAACGGTAATGACAAGGGCGAAATCGTCAAGAACGGCGCCTCATTTGCGTCGACCCACCTGTCGGGTACCGGTCCTTTCACGGTGACTTCGCGTGAACAAGGCGTGAAAATTGTTTTCGACCGCTTCAAAGACTACTGGGATATAGACTCAAAGGGTAATGTCGATCAGATTATCTTCACGCCGATCAAAGATGAGCAAACTCGTGTTGCGGCTCTGCTTTCAGGCGACGTGGACTTTATCGCGCCGGTTTCACCGAACGACTTCGGTCAAATCAAGAGAAGCAGCAAGGCCAACCTGGTCACCATGCCTGGTACCCGTATCATCACTCTCCAGATGAACCAGGAACGCCGTCCTGAATTTAAAAACATACTGGTGCGTCAGGCTATCGTTAACGCGGTCAACAACGAGGCTATTGTTAAGAAAATCATGAAAGGCTTCGGCACCACGGCTGCGCAGATGAGCCCAGAGGGTTATCTCGGCTATAATCCAAAACTAACCCCGCGTTTCGACCTCCAGGAAGC
>Ga0164315_10001488_pt1 | contig 17621 bp, 12 predicted proteins | sample GuaBasSedimGuay6_FD_113737 | JGI IMG/M metagenome (GOLD analysis project Ga0164315, IMG submission 113737) | Subseafloor sediment microbial communities from Guaymas Basin, Gulf of California, Mexico - Guay6, Core 4569-2, 0-3 cm | ecosystem: Environmental > Aquatic > Marine > Hydrothermal vents...
GATGCCATACCGCATAGTTCACTATAGCGGAACAGCATCTTCCTTGTAGCTTCGGCAACCTCGACAATCGCTCAACTTAGGTTTTACTCATACTTGACGATTTGCAAAAGGTCAAAAAATCCTTTCTGCTAATGTTTTAAGTTTTAGGTTTTAAGTTTTAGGTTTTAAGTTTTAAGTATCTTCCTGAACACAATTTTCTATCCTAAAACCTAAAACGTAAAACCTAAAACCGGCTGAATTAAATCTATATTTGCATATTCAGCAATAATTAGGCAAAATGTTTTGTTTATCGGGATTGATTATGCCTGACATGGACACACTGGCCGACCAGTACCTGCATTATATCCTGGTGGAAAAAGGGCTTGCCAAAAAAACCATCACCGCCTACAGCAGAGACATCGTCAGGTACCTGGCGTTTTTAAAAAAGAACCGGATCCATGCCATCGAAAAAGCCGATAACAAGATCATTCTTCACTATCTCATCCATCTCAGAAACCAGGGCTTGGGAACCAGCTCCAGGGCCAGACATCTGGTGACCCTCAGAGGCTTTTATACTTTTCTGGTCCAGGAAAAACATATCCCCAAGAATCACGCCAAGGTTGTTGAACTCCCCAAACGGCATGTCACGCTTCCGGATGTGCTGTCCGTTGCCGACGTCAGAATTCTCCTGGAAGCACCGGACCCTACAACACCGTCCGGCGCAAGGAATGCAGCAATGTTCGAACTCCTGTATGCCGCCGGATTGAGAGTCTCCGAACTCATCCACCTACGTCTGATGGATGTCAACCTCGAGGGGTGCTTCCTGCGCGTATTGGGCAAGGGATCAAAAGAACGGATCGTTCCCTTTGGTACCTATGCAAAAAACCGGATCGACAGCTATCTCGAAACAGCACGCCCTGCCCTGCTGAAAGGCCGGATGAGTGCCTATCTGTTTGTGGCCAGGGCCGGAAAGCCCATGACAAGACAGGGATTCTGGAAACTGCTGAAAAAATATGCTCAAAAATGTGCCCCGTTGAAACATATCACGCCACATACCCTGCGGCATTCATTTGCCACCCACTTGCTGGAAGGCGGCGCTGATCTCCGTACAGTCCAGGTCATGCTCGGACATGTTGACATTTCCACCACGCAGATATATACGCACGTTGCCCAGAAACACTTAAAGGAAGTTCATAAAAAATATCATCCAAGAGGATAGTCAATGAGTCGAGCCAATCAATTGGGATGGTGGATAAAGGGTGAGGACAAACCTGGGTTAGGTCATGATGCTGTCTATTCGGCGATAAAACAGGTAGGAAAGCCGATTTATGTCATCGATGCCGGAGGACAAATCGGGATCGCCCAAGGGGGCCATATCGTCAGCGCAAGTCTGCCGTCCGGTGATCCAGCATCACAGGAAAGGCGATTCCCCTGGACAGCGTTCGTGCCGCCATTGCACCCCGCAAGCATGGGAAGTCCGGATTTCATACGCACCTATGGGCTTCGTTACCCCTATGTCGTCGGTGCCATGGCAAATGGAATAACATCGACGAAAATGGTAGAATCGGCAGGACGTGCCGGCATGTTAGGTTTTTATGGCGCCGCAGGTCTTGCCATACCGCAAATTGAAACTGCGATCCAATACCTTCAGGAAAAAATGGGCCGTCTGCCGTTCGGGTTCAATCTTATTCACAGCCCCGGCGACCCGAATCTGGAGCTGGAAACGGTTCATCTCTACCTCAGGTACGGCGTTCGCCTGATCAGCGCTTCCGCTTTCATGAACCTCACACTCCCCCTGGTATATTACCGCATAAAGGGAATCCAACAGGACGAGCACGGCATCACTGCAACACCCCAAAAAATCATTGCCAAAATATCACGCGAAGAGGTCGCTAAAAAATTTCTTGCACCACCGCCGGAAAAGTTCATCCGGCAGCTCCTGGGACTGGGCTGGATCACTTCCCAGGAAGCTCGTTTGGCGGAAACGATCCCCATGGCCGACGCCCTGACTGCAGAAGCCGATTCCGGGGGCCACACAGACAACCGACCGGCACTGGCCCTGCTTCCCACTATGATCTCCCTCAGGGATTGGGCGATGACGGAATTTAATTTCGACGCGCCTCTCAGTATCGGGCTTGGGGGAGGGATTGCCACGCCTGAATCGGCCGCTGCAGCATTTGCCATGGGGGCGGACTATATTGTAACAGGTTCCATCAACCAGGCTTGCAGGGAAGCCGGCACTTCGGACACGGTGCGTCAAATGCTTTCAGAAGCCCAGCAAGCCGATGTCACCATGGCACCCGCAGCGGATATGTTTGAAATGGGTGTCAAGGTCCAGGTGTTGAAACGGGGAACCATGTTCCCGCTTCGCGCAGGAAAGCTTTACGAACTATACACAGCCCATGACGCTTATGAAGACATTCCGGAATCCCAGAGAAACATTCTTGAAAGGGATTTTTTTCGCAGATCATTTTTTGAGGAATGGGCCCATACAAAAGAATTTTTTCTGAACAGGGACCCCGAACAAGTCGAAAGAGCGGAAACGAATCCAAAACATCGAATGGCCTTGGTTTTCCGTTCTTATCTCGGCCAGTCATCTAACTGGGCAAATACGGGTGAGCCATCCAGAAAGATCGATTACCAGATCTGGTGCGGACCCGCCATCGGTGCCTTCAACCAGTGGGTGAAAGGTAGCTTTCTTGAATCAGCTCATAATCGGCAAGTTGTCGTCATTGCCCTCAATCTTCTTCTGGGAGCGGCCATCGTTACCAGGAGACAATGCCTGAGGCAACAGGGAATTTTTCTTCCCGATGTCCCCACACGCATAGAACCCCTTGAACTCGGAATAATCCAGGACTTGCTGGGCAGTATTTAAGGAGGCTCCAAAAAGAGATTGACACTAACCTTTTTTTGCTTCGGTGATCAGTGATCGTCAGAAAATGATTCATAAATACAAATTGCGAAGCCCATCATGATAGCCCCATCCAATTCCCGAAACAGAATCCATTATTTTCAGCGGGTGCGGTTTTTTTGCGCTCCGCTGAAAGAGCATGTTAACCGCCAATTATTTCATTTAGACCCTCTATGATAAGAGCAATTTCTTCTTCGGATGCTTCTGCAATCTTTTTTCGTATCCGTTTTACTGAAAGCGTACGAATTTGACTGATTTTAACCCAGGATCTTTTTGGAAGCTTTGAACTCTTAAGTTTTAGCGTAAGTGGATATCCTGCTCTCTGTGGTTGACTCGTTAATGCCACCGCAATAATTGTTCCGGACCGTTCATTGAAAACATTTTCACTTAAAATAAGAACAGGGCGTAAACCGCCCTGTACACTTCCAATAACCGGATTTAAATCAGCCCAGTAAATTCCGCGTCTTAATATTCTGGCCATTCTTCCATCTCCGTTGAAAGGCCCTCTTCAGCCATGGTTTGCTCGAAATTCGGATCAAGTTTCGCACATTCTTGAACTAAACGGCTTTTTTCAAGTCGTAGCAATTTTTCAGAAATAGCCTCCTGAATAGCCTTGCTCCGATTTGGGAAAAAATTTGATTTAACTAGAATATCAAGCTGTTTTAGCATTCTGTCATCAATGGTAATTGCAATTTTTGAAGCAGCCATTTTTATCACCTCCGGTATGACAATACATCATACTATTGTATTTTTCAAGTTGGTATTTATCGGTTAACGGTTAAGGGTAACTTGGCGGGTTTAAAAGGGAAAAGCCGCAAATTACCAAAAAAGAGCTGCGGCAAATTAAGAAAAAGATAGATGATCTTGCTGAAAATTTGCATAGCCCGGCCACTACATAAGATGAAAGGAAACAATTCTTTTCATAAAATTCGTGCTGGTGTTTATCGGATAGTTTATGAAATTCATGAAGATCGGCTCGTAATCCTTGTCGTAAAAGTCGGACACTGTAAAGACGTTTATAAAAAACTACTCTAATTTCCTTCCTTCCTCAACGCATCGTTGAATTATAACGCTTCACAACCCCGGCGTTATAAATTGAGCTGCTGCCGAAGGCCAGCGGATGCAACCAGGATGACGGTAATGCTAAGAGCGTCTGACCCCGGTCAGATACTCTCTCCCTGTAACTTTTCCGTAAAGATTTGATAAACTTTCGTAATATACAAAATTCTAGCCGCCATCCAGTAGGGCACGCCATCTGATTTGTCGAACCCGGTTGCCGGCTCTCCGTCTTTAAGCCAGTTCTCTATATACCGTTCCGTAACGATCCTGGTACCTTTTCCATGTGATTTTTCCTGATCAATCACCCTCCGAATCATGTATGAGTACTTCCGCGCATCCTGGGTGGGTTCAAGGTTCATGAATATATAGATACGGTACTCTTTGACGGACTTTTGAACCGGAGACGGTTCTTCAGGAGGCAGATATGAAAAGTACTGGGTCGTCACCCATTTCTGCAAATCACCCAGGATTATTTTCGTTTCGGGGATCGATAATTTTAGATCCGCCACCAGATGTCCTCCCAGGTAGACCTGAAATGCTTCCAGCAGACTGTACTGACGCGCAAAACCCGATTGCAGTCCCCCCAGAGGATCGGGAGGTAAAAATTCGCGGGACCACCGTTTCCAGCGGGACAGCTTGAAACCAAACATTGTGGAAAGCTCACGGTTGAGATAGAATCGAATCATACTGAACCCTCATTGCCTGTTGTCATGTTGTGATATCAATATATCAAGTTAATTTTTTAGCGTCAATACTTGATAATCTATTAATTATACATTATATTGTTTTAATCATCTTTAAAAGAGTTGACCCAAACCAGGGTTCGAATGATCGAGGATTTCAGGGTTCAAGCGAAATGGATAACAATTACAAAGAATTAAAAGCTATGCCTGCCGCCATCATCGGGATCGGTTGTCTATTCCCGGGGGCTCCCGGCTTGAAAGCATATTGGCAACTTCTTTACCAAAAGAAGGATGCCATTCAAAACATACCCCAAACACACTGGTCAGCCGAAGATTACTTTCATGAGGATCCAAAAATGCCGGACCATGTCTACTGCCGGCGGGGAGCCTTCCTTTCCCCCATTGATTTCGATCCCTCTGAATTCGGCATACCCCCTTCATCTCTGGAGGCAACCGATACATCTCAGCTCCTGGCCTTGATAACGGCAAGAGATGCACTCGAAGACGCCGGCTACGGGCAGAATATCGATTTTAACAGAGACAACACCAGTGTTATTCTAGGTGTCACCGGAACACAGGAACTGGTCATTCCCCTGGGCGCAAGACTCGGCCACCCCATCTGGCGTCAAGCCTTGAAGAAAGCGGGCGTACCCGAAAAAACAGCCCTTGAAGTCGTGAATAGAATTTCAGATGCTTATGTTCCCTGGCAGGAAAATTCCTTTCCGGGCCTATTGGGCAATGTGGTTGCCGGTAGGATTTGCAACCGCTTGAATCTTGGGGGCACGAATTGTGTCGTGGATGCGGCATGCGCCAGTTCCCTCAGTGCCCTCCACCTTTCGCTTTTAGAACTTCAAGCCGAAAAATGCGACATGGTCGTCACCGGTGGCGTCGATGCCATCAATGATATTTTCATGCATATGTGTTTTTCGAAAACGCGAATTCTTTCACCCACCGGCGATATCCGACCCTTCTCCAAGGATGCTGACGGTACGGTCCTCGGCGAAGGCGTCGGCATGATGGTGCTTAAACGGCTTGACGATGCCGAAAGGGATGGCGACAGAATTTATGCCGTCATCAACGGCATCGGTTCTTCGAGCGACGGCAAATCCCAAAGCATCTATGCACCAAGAGTCGAGGGCCAGGCAAAAGCGGTCCGACTGGCCTATCAGTCCGCTCAGATCGACCCGGCAACCATCGGCAATATCGAAGCACACGGAACAGGCACCAGGGTCGGAGATAAAGTCGAGTTCGCAGCACTGAAAAAAGTCTTCGGTGTTGATAAGGACCATCTCAATTATTGTGCAATCGGATCCGTAAAATCCATGATCGGACATACCAAGGCCGCCGCCGGTTCAGCCGCCATTATCAAGGCTGCGCTGGCTTTGAAAAACAAGGTTTTGCCCCCTACGCTGAAAGCCGAATTCCCCGATCCGGATCTCAACATGGAGGAATCGCCCTTTTATATCAATTCGGAGACCCGCCCGTGGTTTTCTGAAAAAGACTTTCCCAGGCGATCGGGTGTCAGTTCCTTTGGTTTCGGCGGCAGTAACTTTCATGTGGTGATGGAGGAATACGCCAAAGAGAAGGCGGACATTTCATGGGACGGAACCATCGAGCTCTTTGCTTTTTCAGCCCTCAGCGTCAAGGAGATTCACCAGCAACTGGCAGATCTAAAAACCGTCGTCACGAGCAGTGTTTCACTGGATGAGCGAGCCCGCATGGCCGAACAGACCCGACACCGGTTCCGGCCGGACCATCGTTTCAGGCTTGTTCTGGTCCATGACCTGTCCATAAAAAACACTGACTCCGGCGAGTCCCTGAAACAACTCGTTGAGGATGCGGTTTCAGGTCTCCAAACCCATTCCGGTCAACATCCCTGGCATTTGAAAAACATCTTCTTTGGCAACGGATCCGGCCCGGAGAAAACAGCCTTTCTATTTCCCGGTCAGGGAAGCCAGTATGTGGGTATGGGCCGAGATCTCGCCTGTATATTTCCAAGTGTCTTGGAATTGTTGGAGCGGGCTAATGCCACATTGGGACCACGTCGTCGATTGACCGACTATATCTACCCCGTGCCGCCTCAAAACATGCAAGAACGCCAGGATCAGGAACGGTTGCTACGATGCACGGATATCGCCCAACCCGCCATTGGTGCCATCAGTCTGGCCATGGCCCGTGTACTGGAAAGCTTTGGTGTAGAACCTGCAGTGACCTGCGGGCACTCCTTTGGTGAACTGACGGCACTTTGCGCTGCAGGCTGGATCGATGAGGCCACATTTCTTGACCTGGCCGTTTCCCGGGGCAGTGCCATGGCCGAAGCCGGAAAAAAGAATGGCTGCGGCAGTATGCTGGCCGTGAAAGCCCCGCTGGAAAGCCTGAGTGAATTCGCCGACAACACATCCGACCTTGTACTGGCGAACCGAAACAGCCCGGAACAGGGGGTTCTGGCCGGTACAAAAGAAGCCATCGACCGCGCCCGGAAACAGATGAAAGATAAAGGATTTCAATGTGTTCAGCTCCCGGTATCAGCAGCCTTTCACAGCCATCTGGTCAAAGGAGCGGTACAGCCCTTTCAAAAGGCGCTGGATAATTGCGCTATCGAACCCACCGACATACCGGTTTTCGCAAACAACACCGCCGAGCCCTACCCCGGGGATATTGCATCTGTCAGATCGATCCTGGGCAAACAGATACTGGAACCGGTTCTTTTTATGGCCGAGATCGAACGCTTGTACGATCAGGATGTCCGCACCTTTGTGGAAGTGGGCCCAAAATCCGTCCTTTCCGGGCTCGTTCATTCGATTTTAGACGGCCGAAACCACCAGGTCATTTCCATGGACACTTCCAATGGGAAAGCCTTCGGTATCGCAGATCTTGCAAGAACACTTGCATTTCTAACAGCATTGGGGCATCCGGTTCATTTAAGTTCCTGGGAAGAGCCGGCACCCCTAAAAAAGACTCGCCGGATGAAGATGCAGATCCTGGGAGCCAACTATCGGCGCCCCGGCAAAGAAAAACCGGATCGAAACCAACACAGGCAAGTAGACGATAATAATAAAACCCATGATTCTCACCAGCTTAAAAAAATTACAATTGATAAAAACCAGATAAAATCGCTTGATAAAACCATGAAAAAAACACCGAATACATCCGCCGCATCACCGGTTGTGGAAAACGCGCTCCGCACAGTCCAGGAAGGCCTCAAATCCATGCAGGCGCTTCAGGCTCAAACAACCGAGGCACATAAAAAATTTCTTGAGACCCAGTCAGAAGCCGGGCGCTCGCTTGAACGCATGATGGAAAGTATCCAGCAAATATCCGAAGCCTCCATGGGTATTGTCCGGAAGCATACCCTTGCTCCTGAAACACTCGGATCCCTGAATCGAAACGAAACCGGGGCACCATCCACTCAATCGCTGCCCCTGGAAACGGATGTACCAGCCCATTTAACGGTATCGGGTGGCGGCGACGGACAACAGCACAATTCATCCCCTGCCCTGCCGGACACCCTTGAGCTTGATTCGACCACGGATGTCGCTTCCGACACCCAACCCCATGCACCTTCCATCGAAAGCACGTTATTACATATTGTCAGCGATCTCACGGGATATCCCATGGAGATGCTCGGTACGGACATGGATATCGAATCAGACCTGGGCATCGACTCCATCAAACGGGTTGAAATTCTATCGACATTAGAGGAAAAACTTCCCGGTCTTCCCGCCATATCGCCTGAGATAATGGGCAGCCTCAAAACCCTGGCCCAAATCGTGGATGCCCTGGACGGGTCATCTGAAACAATCCCTGTCGAAAATTCCCACACGACCAAGGGCTCACAAGACCTGGGCCAGGGGGAACATCAATCAGATAAAAATACCGAAAACGTCCAAACAGTAATGATCGAAATCGTCAGCGATTTGACAGGCTATCCACCAGACATGCTGGAACTGGACATGGATATCGAAGCGGACCTGGGCATCGACTCCATCAAGAGAGTCGAAATACTTTCCACCCTTGAAGACCGACTGCCGGGACTTCCCCAGGTAACACCGGACATCATGGGCGGCTTGAAGACCCTCGGACAGATATGCGATTACCTGACATCAAGCTCCGGCGAAACCAATATTGCCACGCATTCAACAGAGCAGCCTTTGACCTATGTTCAATCAACGCCGATACCTGAAAAAGCTCCCTTACCCGATCCTGCGGTTTCACCGTTTTCCACCATTGAACGGCACAACGTGGTCGTTAAAAACAGGCCGCTGCCCCGGATCAAATTTGAATCAATACCGACTGACAAGCGCATATACATTATCGGCGGGTTTTCAGGTCTTGGGGAAGCGCTCGTTGACACACTTGCATCCCACGACATCCAGGCATCCCATATACGGATATCAGGGATTTCCGATATTCTGAACGGTTCGCACGATATCTCCAATGCCGCAGGGCTGATCATTCTTCCGGATTCTCATGATGGTGATGACCAGGAAGGCGATACAACCCTTAAAACAGCATTTCAACTGGCTCGTTTTTTTGCACCGTCTCTGACCCGGAACACCCTGGCTGGCTTCACCCTGTTTGCCACCGTTACACGGCTCGACGGTGCTTTCGGTTTCAGAGACAGAGCTCTGGAAAACCCTGTTTCCGGTGGGTTGGCCGGGCTGGTAAAGACAGCCGCCATTGAATGGGAAGGCGTCGTCTGTAAAGCACTGGATCTCGATCCTGGCTGGATGGATGTGACGGAGATAGCACATAACATCACTGCGGAAATTCTTGATACCCAAGCGCATGACAGTGTTGAGGTCGGACTCGACGGTGAAAACCGCTATACCCTTGAGCTTACGCCGTTTCCCTACGATAAGGATGCTATGATCACCTTGGCGTTCGACCCGGGCGATGTGGTTCTTGTTGCCGGTGGTGCCAGGGGTGTGACCGCTGCAGCAGCCATTGCACTTGCCGAACACGTACCGCTGTCGTTCGTTCTTCTGGGAAGATCTCCCCTGCCTTCCCCGGAGCCGGTCTGGCTGGATGGGCTTGAAAGCGAACCGGAGATTAAAAAGGCAATTCTCGCGAACGAGTTCAACAACAATGGTGCTTCGCCTAAAGATATTGAAATGTCCTACAGACGATACATGGCGAACAGAGAGGTCGCGGCGACGCTGCAAAAACTTGCAGCAACAGGATCTACGGTCCAATACGAAACAGCTGATATCAGGGATACCGATATTGTAACGCCCCTTCTTCAGAGTGTCCGAAAATCACTCGGCCCTATTCGCGCCATTGTTCACGGGGCAGGTGTTATCGCAGATCGTCTCATCCAAGACAAAACCCTGGAGCAGTTCAACCGGGTATACGAAACAAAGGTCGGTGGATTCCGGACCCTCATGGATGCTGCGTCATCAGATCCGCTGAAATATATCGTTGTCTTCTCTTCTGTAGCAGCGCGCTTCGGCAATAAAGGCCAGGTGGATTATGCCATGGCCAACGAAGTCCTGAATAAGGTTTGCCGCAGAGAAGCCCGACAACGGAAAAACTGTCGGGTCATCGCCATCAACTGGGGCCCCTGGGATGGTGGCATGGTAACGCCTGGGCTTAAGCGGGAATTTCAGAAAAACCGGATCGCTCTCATTCCAATGGAAGCCGGTACCCGCTGTATGTTGCTCGAAATGAGTCAGACAAGTACACATCCGGTTGAAGTCGTTCTGGGATCCTCACTGCCCGCCCGGGTCCTCACCAAACCCATAAAAAAGGATAAGCAGGCACCAGGCCGACAGGACCCGTCGCCTCCTATGTCACTGACCTTCAAACGCGAAATCGATACCATCAACCATCCGATTCTGGATGCGCACAGACTGGATGGCAAACCGGTTGTTCCGTTTGCTCTCATAACGGAATGGTTTGGGCATGGAGCGCTGCACGGCAACCCCGGACTGGTGCTGCACGGTATCGATGACATGCGTATACTGAAGGGCATCAAACTTGAGCAACAGAAAAAACTGATACGTCTCTTTGCCGGAAAAGCCGATCGGAAGGGCTCTCTTTTTGAAGTCGGTGTCGAGTTGCGGGACGGCGTTCTCGAGGGAAAGGACGTCATTCACTCGAAAGCAAAAGCCATATTGACAGACAAGCTTCCCGTTGCACCCATATTTGAGCCAACCCGTCCGAATCCTTCGAGCATGTACCCCCGCAGCATGGAAGAAGTTTATGACAAAATCCTTTTTCATGGTCTGCCGCTACGGGGTATCAAGGAAATAACAGACTGCTCACCCTGGGGAATATCCGCGAAGATATCTTCGGCGCCACCACCCGAAACCTGGGTCAAAGAGCCCCTGAGAAGCACCTGGCTCAGCGATCCCCTTGCTCTGGATTGCGCATTTCAACTCGCGACTCTCTGGTGTTATGAAGAAACCGGCGCTGTCTCGCTGCCAAGCTACTGCAGGCACTACCGGCAGTATTGCACAACATTTCCCTCTGACGGCGTTATGGCCGTGCTGCAAGTAACGGACGTTAAGGACCACAAGATGACAGGTGATTTTACGCTGGTCGATTCCGAAAACCGCGTCGTGGCAGAGCTAAAGGGCTACGAAGCCATCATGGATGCGTCTCTCTACAGGGCTTTTAAGCCGCATCTGGTAGAGTAGGGGCAGGCCTTGTGTCTGCCCGTTGTGGCGAATCGCCCACGGGTTTTCGGGTACCCACAAGGGGCACCCCTACAATGGCAATGATACATATATATTCCCGGAAATGTCAAACTTAGGAAATCCTCCGGCAGAACCGAAGGTTTACCCACGATTAATTAAAATTTACATTACTCTCTGATTTCCTTGACATGATGGCTGTTCTCTTGAATGATCCAAAGTCAGATAGGGATATTTTTATCAATAGGAGGAGGCAGAATGGCTCAGCGGACATATGACTTTGACTTCATCGTTATCGGTTCCGGTTTTGGCGGCAGTGTGTCAGCTTTGCGCTTGACTGAAAAAGGGTATAAGGTGGCTGTCCTGGAAAGAGGAAAGCGCTGGCATAAAGAGGATTTCCCTACAACCAACTGGAATGTCAAAAAGTATTTGTGGCTGCCCTCTTTAGCTATGTATGGCTACCAGAATCTGACAATACTCAAGCACGTGGGAATTCTGCATGGTACTGGCGTTGGTGGTGGCAGCCTGGTTTATGCAAACAACTTGCTCGTGCCTTCGGATGAGGTGTTCAAAATGCCGGAGTGGGGAATTGATGATTGTAAAGCTACACTCCAGCCTCACTACGCAGAAGCTCGACGGATGCTGGGAGCCAATCCCAGCCCACAGATCGGTGCCGCGGACAAATGTTTGAGAGAGGTTGGAAGGGATATTCGTGGTGAGGATACCTTTCACATCAATGACGTCGGTATATTTTTCGGACAACCGGATAAAATTGTTGCAGATCCTTATTTTGGGGGGAAAGGACCGGAACGGACCGGTTGTACATTCTGTGGTTCCTGCATGGTCGGCTGTCCTGTAGGGGCGAAAAATACATTGGATCGCAATTATCTCTACCTGGCCGAAAAAAAAGGCGCAGAGATTATACCGGAAACTGAAGTCACTGGTGTACGCCCGCTGAGTGGCGGCGGTTATGATATCACAACCCGCAGTCCTTTAAACGCCCATCCCCTAAAAACGTACACTACACGGGGAGCTGTCTTTAGTGGCGGGGTGATGGGGACAGTCAAACTTTTACTGCAGTGTAAGCAGAAAGGCTTCTTGCCGAATATTTCCAATCAGTTGGGAAACATCGTGCGAACTAATTCCGAGACCTTAACAGGGGTGAAATCCCAGGATAAGAGTACCGATTGGAATGATCAGATCGCCATTACTTCAGGTATTTATCCAGACAAGACGACCCATATCGAAATGGTACGCTACAACAAGGGATCCGATGTCATGCTTGGTTTGCTGACCCTGATGACAGACGGTGGTGGCTGGATGCCACGGGGGCTGAGGTACTTGGGAAGCATACTGCGCCATCCGATTCGATTTGTTTCGCTTCTTTGGCCACTGGGCAAAGCGTCCAGTACTACCGTTGTGCTGGTAATGCAGACAGATGACAACTATCTTAAACTGAATTATAAACGTCGCTGGTGGCGACTGGGTGGGCGCAGCATGAACTCCAGTGTCCCCTCGGGATTGATGCGGTCGCCCTCCTATATTCCAATTGCTAATGATGTAACCAGGGCGTTGGCAAAAAAGATGAACGGTATTCCGTTGAGTTCAATTTTCGAAGTGGCTATGAATCTCTCAACAACTGCGCACATACTGGGAGGTTGCTGTATGGGGAAAACACCAGATGAGGGGGTTGTGGGACTAAATGGTGAACTGTTCGGCTATCCCAACCTGTATGTGGCAGACGGCTCGGTTATCGCAGCAAATCTGGGGGTCAATCCCAGCTTGACCATCACTGCCCTGTCGGAATATATCATGTCCCAGGCAACATTGAATTAGCCAACTCTATGGTTGCATAAACAACATGGCAAGCATAGATAATGACCTGTTATTATATGAATTATCGTAGCGAGAATGTAAAGTCATCTTCGTCTTTTAACAGCTTAGAGCCATCTGCTACCTACTGCTTTCTCCCTGCCACCTACTGCCTACTACCTACTGCTTTCTCCCTACTGCTTTCTTCACCCTCAGCAGCCCCGGACTATTGTGCAGATACATCAACGGTGACGAGTGTCCGGCATCCAGAAACAGTTGCTCCAGTTCATCGAAAAGAACTATCTGGTCCGGCCACCGAAAGGTCTTTTCCCGTTTCTTCAACATATGCCATTCGTTCTGGAGATCCTGGTTAATTTTCAGCACTGCATCTTCAGCTTTTTCGCAGAGAAACATTTCACAAACCAGCGGTTTTACCTGCCATAGGCACCCTTTCTCTCCCAGATAGATACATTTGGATCCCTCCTGGGGTGAGCGCAAAACCGAGAACAAGGCCTGTATTGCTATTTCATCGGACATAATCACGTTAACCGCCACATCGGCAAAAAAGGTAATGATACCCTCCCGGGTACAACAGGCGCTTATCCGGCTTTGATAACAAGTTTCAGTGCAGATATCACTGAAATGGGTAGACAAAAAGGTGTCCACGTCCCTTCGGAAGCATAGATAGTCTGCCAGTTTCCCCTTCAGTGCATCAATGTCTGCAGCCTTGAGCCCTGACAGGTGTCCAGCTACCAATTCCAGGGCTTCCATCTGTTCGTGCTGATATTCAGTCATTTTCCCATACCCTGTTTTCTTGATGGTTCGATTCTTACTTGATCTTCTGTGAAGTACGATGTACGAGAAAGTTTATCAGTCTATGCAATATTGGGATAATTCTGCCACAGCTACTGTACTTGTCAATGAAATATGGAGACACCAGCATGCCCCAGCCTGATGATACAATCGCCGTCAATGTCGTCGTTGAGATAACCACCGTTTCCCTGAAAGCCATCGTCGAGAATGCCAAACGCCTTTCAGGCAGAAATGAAAAGGGGCATTACACGGTGGACACGGCGGACAAGGTCAGTGAAATGATCTCACGCTTCCTGTTTGAAAAGAATTTTGAACAATTTACAACTAACCCTGAAAACTACAAGTAAAGGATTCAATCATGGAATTTGAATGCATCATCTATGAAAAGCAGGATCATCTGGCGGTAATCAAGCTGAACCGGCCCAAAGTCCTCAATGCCATGAACAGGCAACTCTGGCTGGATGTTCAAGACGCCCTAAAAGATGCCGGAGACGATTCCGACATCAGGGTGCTGATCATCACGGGTGAAGGTCGTGCCTTTTCCACCGGCGCCGATCTGAAGGAAAGCAAAACCCGCAGTCTCGAAGACTATCGCAAATACCTCGAGGAGCTCCAGGAGGCCACACGGAAAATTCTTCGATTCGAAAAACCGACCATCGCAGCCGTCAACGGGTATGCCCTCGGCTCCGGCTACGAGCTGGCGCTGGCCTGTGACCTCCGGATCGCTGCAGATGAAGCACAGATCGGCTCTCCGGAAGCAAAGGTCACTTCTTCCGTGACGGGTGGCGCCATGCGGCTGGTTCAGGTCCTGGTGGGCCCGGCAAAAGCAAAGGAGCTGCTCTTCACAGGCGAATATATCGACGGAAAGGAAGCCGAGAGGATCGGCCTGGTGAACAGATCCGTCCCATTAGACGAGCTTTGGAACGCGACAACCGCAATGGCCCGGAAGATTGCGGAAAATTCATCCTTTTCCATCAAGATGATCAAAAAAGGGCTTCAGATAGCCCAGGGTGAGGCCAGCATGGAGGCCCTGATGGACTTTGAAATCGAGGCCTGCCTTGCCTGCGTATCGACAAAGGAACGCCAGGCGTCACTGAAAACGTTTGAAAACCGCAAGGAGTAAAATCATGCTTGAAAATGTCATCAACGCAGCTTCGGTCGCCATTGTGGGTGCATCCAAAGATGAAACCAAACGGGGTTACCAGACGATTCGAACCCTCTTGCAAGAGAAGTATGAAGGCGACATCTATCCGGTAAACCCGAAAGAAAATACCATACTGGGACTCAAGTGCTACCCCAGTGTCTCTGATATCCCGGGGCATGTGGATATGGCACTGATTGCCACACCGGCCCGTACGCTTCCGACCATATTGGAAGACTGCGGGAAAAAAGACGTGCACGGCGCGGTGGTCCTTGCCAGCGGGTTCGGTGAGTTGGGGGCGGAAGGAAGGAAGCTTGAGGAGCAGATGGTGGCGGTTGCCCGGAAATACGGCATCCGCATTATCGGCCCCAACACATCCGGTATGATCAACATGCATATGGGATTGAACCTGGTGGGGCTCAAGGACTCGCCCAGGGGTGACATCGGACTCCTCTCCCAGAGCGGCAATATGGCCCTCACACTTATTACCGAAGCAAAGCTCAAGAGCAAAAAAGGATTTTCCGCCTATGTGGGGGTTGGTAACGAAGCCGATATCAAGTTTCACGAATATCTGGAATTCTTCCGTAACGACCCCAACACGAAAGCCATTCTCATGTATGTTGAAGGTATGCGGATGGGAAGGGAATTTCTGCAACAGGCCTATAAAACGACGCTTGAAAAACCGATTGTCCTGTTGAAAAGCGGACGATCTTCCACGGGGAAAAAATCCGCCGGATCCCATACCGGTGCGCTGGCAGGAATCTCAGAAGTGGCCAAAGGAGCTTTTGAACGGGCCGGCATCACCGTCATTGAAAAATCCAACGAGCTTTTTCCCGCGGCCGAAACGCTCTCCAGCCTTCCGGCCATGAAGAATAAAAATATCGCCATTCTGGCCGACGGCGGCGGGCATGCCACCATAGCCGCAGATCTTCTCACCGATCTGGGAGTCGACATCCCTGAATTGAGCCAGAAAACCCAGGCAAAACTTAAAAAGATTCTACCGGCTGCAGCTTCGGTAGTCAATCCCATCGATGTTGCCGGTGGAACGGACTCGGATCCGTCCGTTTTTGCCGATTGCGCCAGAATTCTGCTGAAAGACCCGCAAATCGGTGGACTGCTGATTGTTGGACTTTTCGGGGGATACGGTATCCGTTTTGCCGAAAGTCTCTCCCTCATGGAAGAAGACGCCGCCCACCAGATGGGTAAAATGATCAAGTCTCAGAAAAAGCCCATCGTCCTTCACAGTCTCTACAGCTCTGAAAAGCCCCATTCTTTAGACCTGCTACGATATTACGGCATCCCGGTATACGACTCTCTGGAAATCGCCTGTAAAAGCATTTCTGTTCTGGCCTCCTACGGCGCTTACCTCAGGGGATATCGGGCTAAAACCAACTTTGTTTTCAACTGGGGCGAGAAGGCCAAAAAAGAAGGTCTGGCGCTGATTCAACAAGCCAGAAAAGAAGGCCGGAGTGCCCTCCTGGAACATGAGGCCAAAGAACTGTTGCGTCTGCACGGCGCGAAAATCCCCAAGGATTTTCTTGCAAAAACAGCCCAGGAATCCGTTGACATGGCCAAAAAGATCGAAGGCCGTAAAGTTCTTAAAATTGTATCGCCTGATATTCTGCATAAAAGCGATGCCGGTGGCGTGGCCCTTGGTCTGGAAACCGATCAGGAAATCACGTCCGCCTTCAATCGCATCATGAAAAATGCCCAAAACTACAACCCCGAGGCCGATATCAGGGGCATTCTGCTCTCCTCCATGGCCGAAAAGGGCGTCGAAACCATTATCGGAACCAAGATGGACGACCAGTTCGGCCCGGTCATCATGTACGGGTTGGGGGGCATTATGGTTGAAATTCTCAAGGATGTTTCCTTCCGGGTGCTGCCGCTCTCGCGGCGGAGCGCCAAAAATATGATCCGGGAAACCAAGTCCGCCCCCATCCTTGAAGGGATCAGGGGGGATCGCCCCTATGACCGAAATGCACTCATCAGTCTGCTGCGGCTGTGCTCCGAACTGATCGAGTCCTACCCCGATATCCTGGAGATGGACCTGAATCCGGTGATCGTCCACCATGAGGGGTGCAGTATCGCCGATGCTAGAATTATCCTAAAATGAGCGATTGCCGATCTTACCGCATCTACGGCGTCAGATGCCATACCGCATAGTTCACTATAGCGGAACAGCATCTTCCTTGTAGCTACAGCAACCTCGACAATCGCTCAACTTAGGCATAAAATAAAATCACATTTTCATAAATCGTCAAATTGTTTTAACTCTCAGTTTGAGTAATACATAAGTCCTGTTTTGTATTGACATCGATTGACGGAAGCGGTAAATCGTCAACAAAATAAGATCCAAACACAATTATAGGTTATGTCAGGTTAATCAAACCATCCCGGCCTTTGTCCGGGGTGGTTTTTTTATGTTATAGTTAGTGTCCGTCCAGAAATGAGGATTTTTTCGTGAGATCAAGGCGGACGACAGATTTAACCCGCAATAATAGCGTGCTATTTTGCGGAGATAAATCATGGCATCCAACGCCGATATCGCGGAAAACGACCATTTGTGGATGGGCACTAGTTGA
>Ga0164315_10001489_pt1 | contig 17620 bp, 13 predicted proteins | sample GuaBasSedimGuay6_FD_113737 | JGI IMG/M metagenome (GOLD analysis project Ga0164315, IMG submission 113737) | Subseafloor sediment microbial communities from Guaymas Basin, Gulf of California, Mexico - Guay6, Core 4569-2, 0-3 cm | ecosystem: Environmental > Aquatic > Marine > Hydrothermal vents...
GTCGCCTTCAGCAACACGTCCGCGCCGATCTCTATCGCTCGTAAACTCGCGGCGCTATCGGTCGTGAAAAACGGGTTGCCGGTACCAGCTGCCAAAATAACCACGCGGCCTTTCTCCAGGTGTCTTACTGCGCGCCGCCTTATGTAGTCCTCGCAGACCTCATGTATCTGGATCGCAGACATCACCCGAGCATAAACATCCAGTGATTCGAGTGCGTCCTGAATTGCCAGCGCATTCATAACGGTAGCCAGCATGCCCATGTAGTCGCCGGTTACCCGGTCCATACCAGCCCTGGCAAGTCCGGCGCCGCGAAAAATATTGCCGCCGCCAATGACGATAGCCACTTCGATGCCAAGTTTCTGTACGGCGGCTATTTCAGAAGCAATCCGTTGTATGACGTCAGGTTCAATGCCGTAGTCCAGTTCACCCATTAGCGCCTCGCCACTGAGTTTCAGTAGCACACGACGGTACAGAACCGGAGCTTCGCTCATTATTCTTTCCTTTCCCTATGCGTCAAAACCTGGATCCTGCCTTGCGTCGTTGTCGCAACCCGGCAGACTCCTAGCCCTCACTAATTTGTTTCATTACTTCTTCCGCAAAATTCTCTTCTTTCTTTTCGATACCTTCGCCAACTTCGTAACGGACAAAGCTGGTAACGCTGGCATCTGCATCCTTGAGTAATTTAGCCACGGTCACATCGGGATCCTTGACAAATGGCTGGCCCAACAATGTGACCTCTTTAAGAAACTTGGCCACGCGGCCAGTTACCATTTTTTCAACGATCTCCGGTGGTTTACCGGACTCGGCAGCCTGCTCCGAGAAAATTCGTCGCTCACGCTCCAGTGTTTCAGCGGGTACGCCATCGGCGTCGATACATACAGGGTTAGTCGCAGCAATATGCATTGCAATGTCGCGTGCAATATCTGCATCACCACCCTGCAATGAAACGAGAGCAGCGATCCTGGCGCCGTGTGTATAACTGCCAAGGTTGTCTGCCGCCTGCAGGCGCGCAAATCGTCGCAGTGAAATGTTCTCACCAACTTTCGCCACCAGCTCCGTTCGTGCTGCTTCGACCTGGCGACCATCTGCCAAACTCGCCGCGTTCAAACTCTCAACGTCGTTGGCGTCGCCAGCTAATGCCGCAGCGGCAACTGCCTGTGCAAACTCGATGAAATTCTCGTCCTTTGCGACAAAATCCGTTTCCGAATTTATCTCGGTTATTACCGCGTTTTTGCCGTTGGCTGCTATAACCACAAGACCGTCCGCAGCGATGCGACCAGATTTTTTGTCTGCCTTGGCCTGGCCGGATTTGCGCAGCAGTTCCACTGCCTCGTCCATGCCACCACCGGTCTCTACCAGGGCCTTTTTACACTCCATCATGCCGGCGCCTGTGCGCTCGCGGAGCTCTTTAACCATTGATGCACTAATTGACATCACTCATATCCTCTTCGGGGTTTCTCTCCCGCTTAAATCATTGTATTCGTTGTAGAAAATTGCATTGGCTGAACCAATCAGCCTCAATCATCTTTCTTGGCAGCGGCTTTTTTCGCTGTTTTCTTGGTTGCCGCCTTTTTAGTTGCAGTCTTTTTAGTCGCAACTTTTTTCGCTGCGGGCTTCTTCGCCGCCGCTTTCCTGGCTACCTTCTTCTCCGCCGGTTCCTTGTCGGCCTTAGCCTCATCTTTCTTGTCCGCGGATTCTTCTACAACAGCCTTTTCTACAGGCTTTGACTCAGTTACGTCAGCTGCATCAGCATCGACAGTCTTTTCATCAGACTTTGCCTCCGCGGTGTCGGCTGCTTCGGTATCAGCTGCCTTTTCTGCAGGCTTCGCTTCTGCGGATTCGACCGGAGTCGGCGTTTCTGTGGCAGTTTCTTCAACTGCGGCAGCTACCTTCTCTTCTGCTTGCACATCGTCAGCTTTCGCTTCCACAACCGCTTCCGCGGCTTGTTTGGCTACGTCGGCCTTGCTCTTGACCGTCGCTTTCTTCACTGGCCTGCGGGCAGTCTTCTTCTTGCCGCTGGAGCGCTTCGGCTTACCGTCTTTATCCAGCTCGACGAACTCGTCATCGCCAAGGGTTACTTCCGGCAGCGAGGCCTTACCGTCCAACGCTGCATCAGCGATCAACACTGAATAGAGACCGATCGCCTTCATCGCATCATCATTGCCGGGGATTACATACTCCACGCCATCAGGCGAGCAGTTGGTATCGACAATGGCCACCACGGGAATCCCGAGTTTGCGCGCTTCTCGAACCGCAATGTCTTCATGGTCGACATCAACGATAAAAAGAATGTCCGGCAGTGAATTCATTTCCTTGATACCGCCCAGACTGCGTTCCAGTTTTTCCTGTTCGCGCGTCAGGCCAAGAATCTCTTTCTTGGAAAGGCTCTCAAAGCCACCGTCTTCTGCCATCGCCTCAAGCGCTTTTAGCCGTTTGACTGATTGCCGGACCGTTTTGTAATTGGTCAGCATGCCGCCCAGCCAACGATGGCTGACGAATGGCATGCCACAGCGAATCGCCTCGGTGCGAATGGATTCGCGGGCGGCGCGCTTGGTGCCTACGAAAAGAACCTTGCCGCCGTCAGCAACGATCGTTTTCACGAACGCATAGGCGTCACGAGCCATTGGCAGGCTCTTTTCAAGATTGATTATGTGGATTTTGTTGCGTTCGCCGAAGATGTAGGGTGCCATCTTCGGGTTCCAGTAACGGGTCTGATGACCAAAGTGCACGCCAGCCTCTAGCATCTGGCGCATGGTTACGTCTGCCATATCGATTCTCCGGGTTAGGCCTCCGTACACCCCATCTCGCAACCCCTTTTTGGTGGGGCACCCAGCGTGACGTGTCGGTGTACGTGTGGATTAATTGCCTCAAGGGCGCGCGCTTTATACCATACTGAATCGTGGCCAACAACGGGGAATGTGGCAGGAGTCTACGCGGGAGAAATAACCGTCGCGAGAATGCGCCACAGCGAGGACAGTTTTTCGATCTTTTGAGGCGCATACGACTGCAGGGACGCAGGAGGTAGAGCGAAGCAGGATGCCAGAGCCGAGCGGGACTACGCAACGATAAAGATCGCGAAAATGGACCGCTGTGGTGCTTTCGTAGCAGGGTTACTTTCTCCCGCGTAGACTCCCGCGGTCTCACTATTTTCCAGGCCGTTATTTGGGCCACCGCCGCAATTGAGCGAGAATCGCGGTTTGAACCCTCTTTTCCTAAAGAAAATCTATGAATGTGACCTTAAAAACACCTGCAGAGCAGGAGAAAATGCGCATCGCAGGCCGTTTGGCTGCCGATGTCCTGGACATGATTGGCGAGCATGTCAGAGCAGGTATAACAACAAATGAGCTTGATGCCATTTGCCATAAGTACATCACCGAAACGCAGGCTGCGATTCCGGCACCGTTGAATTACAGGGGCTTTCCGAAATCTATCTGTACGTCCCTTAATCATGTGGTTTGCCACGGCATTCCCGGTGACCGGACGCTCAAATCCGGCGATGCATTGAATATTGACATCACGGTCATCAAGGACGGCTTTCACGGTGATACGTCGCGCATGTTCTTCGTCGGCAAGCCGAACATCCAGGCGGAAAGACTGGCGAACATCGCCTACGAGAGCATGTGGCTTGGCATCGAGCAGCTGGCGCCAGGCAAGCGCCTTGGCGATATCGGCGAAGCTATCCAGAAGAATGTTGAGAAAAACCGATTTTCAGTGGTGCGCGAGTATTGCGGGCACGGCATTGGCAGAGTCTTTCATGAAGACCCGCAAGTACTGCATTACGGCAAGGCAGGTACCGGCATGGAGCTGCAGGCCGGCATGACGCTGACCGTCGAACCGATGATCAATGCCGGTAAGAGGCACGTACGGCTGCTGCCTGACGGCTGGACGGTGGTCACCAAAGATCACAAGCTGTCCGCACAGTGGGAACACACAGTCCTGATCACGCCAGAGGGCTTCGAGGTTCTGACACTGGGGTCTGAACAACGTTAATAAATACAATGACTTACAATACTTCTGCTGACGCCGCCCGGCATGACGAAACATTCCTCGCCATGCGAAATGCGCTCTCCGGCGACCAGCAGCATTCCGTCAATGACTGCCGCGCGGCATTGGCCCAGGCGACCACAAGCCTGAATGAGCGCTTCAAGCGCGGCGAGTCCGTTATGGATCTGGTCCGGCTGCGCTCGGCGGTCATCGACCAGTTACTGACTCACCTGTGGCTTCAGTACGCGGGTGGTCTCGCAGACGATGCGGCGCTGGTAGCGGTCGGCGGCTACGGTCGCGGCGAACTGCACCCGTACTCCGATGTAGACATCATGATTCTCGTCGCGGATGTACTACCCCACGCGGCAGAAACAAAGGTGTCCGAGTTCGTCGCTGCATTGTGGGACATTGGGCTCGAGATCGGTCATAGCGTCAGAAATGTCGCCCAGTGTCGGGAGCAATCCAAAGAAGACATCACAGTCGTTACGACTCTGACTGAGGCACGGCTGATCAGTGGTCCGGTGACGCTTTTCTCGGAAATGCAGGCAGCTGTATCGGCGGACGAGATCTGGCCCTCCGATCAGTTTTTTGCAGCCAAGCGAAATGAGCAACGTGCTCGTCACCACCGTTATGACGATACCGCCTACAAGCTCGAGCCCAATGTAAAAGGCAGTCCCGGCGGATTGCGTGATATTCAGATGATTGGCTGGGTTGCGAAACGACATTTTGCCGTCAAAACCCTGGACGAACTGGTCGCGCACAAATTTCTCACACCCGGTCAGCTGCGCGTACTCAATGATGGCCAGGAATTTCTCTGGCGCGTGCGTTTTGGCCTGCATGTCCTGACCGGCCGGCGGGAAGATCGATTGCTGTTTGATCATCAATCGCGGCTCGCAGAAATGCTCGGTTATGAGGATGCTACTTATACGCTTGCCGTCGAACAAATGATGCAACGCTATTACCGGACCGTTATGGAATTGAGCCGGATCAACGAGATGCTGTTACAGCTGTTCGAAGAAGCGATCCTCATGGACCCGGACGCCGAACCACAGGCAATCAACGAGCGCTTCCAGATCAAGAACGGATTTTTACAAACGACGAATGACAACGTGTTCGAGATCGAGCCGACTGCGCTGTTGGAGCTGTTCCTGTTGCTGCAGCAGCACGCAGAAATACGCGGAGTAAGCGCCCTTACGATCGGCTTGATTAAAAGAAACCTGCACCTGATTGATGAAAATTTTCGCCAGAATCCCCGCAACCACGAATTGTTTCTCAGCATTCTTCGTGCGCCGGCCGGCGTCACTCACGAACTGCGACGCATGAATTTGTACGGTGTCCTCGGTTTGTACATACCGTCCTTCGGCCGCATCGTCGGGCGTATGCAGTACGATCTGTTTCACGCCTACACGGTCGATCAGCACACCCTGTTTGTGGTGAATAACCTGCGCCGCTTTGCATTGACTCGCTTCGATCACGAATACCCGCATTGCAGCCCGTTGATGCAATCGTTCGAGAAACCGGAGATCGCCTATCTCGCGGGGTTATTCCACGACATCGCCAAAGGTCGCGGCGGTGATCACTCGGAGCTCGGCGCTGTCGATGCGGAGGCATTTTGTCTTGAAAACGGACTAAGCCAGTATGAAGCGCGTACCGTTGCCTGGTTGGTTCGCAATCACCTTGTGCTCTCGATGACGGCACAAAAGAAAGATCTCAGCGACCCGGACGTGATTAATGAGTTTGCCGCGATGGTACGTGACCAGATGCATCTCGACTATTTGTACGTACTGACGGTGGCTGATGTGCGAGGCACGAATCCGAATCTCTGGAATTCGTGGAAAGCGACACTTTTTCGCGATTTGTATGAGCTAACCACACACGCCCTGCGTCGCGGGCTTGAAAAACCAATCGACCGCGAACTGTTGATCAGCGAAACGCAAACCGCTGCACGTGAACTGCTACAAAAAACGAACACGCCGGCAGCAACGGTCGATCATATCTGGGAGTCGTTCACCGACGACTATTTCCTGCGCTATCGCAGTGAAGAAATCGCGTGGCATACGAATATTCTTGGATCGGCAAAATCCGATTTAAGTGACGGTCTCCTGGATGTCCGCCAGCAAGCGGACGGTGATGGTGTTGAGGCGATGCTGTATGTACCGCGCAGCACACGCACATTCGCGAACGCCGCGGCATTTATTGCAGAACTGGGCATGACCATCGTTGACGTGCGTATTGTGCCAATCACGAATGACTACAGCCTCGACACTTATATTTTTATGGAACTCGACCGGCGTACTGTCGTCGATGCTGAGCGACTCAAAAAGATTTCGCGAACACTAACGCAAATCCTTACCGCCACCGACGCTAGCCCGGCCAGGGTGACGCGCCCTGCCCCGCGTCAGGTCCGACTCTTCAGAACCAAAACGCTTGTTCATTTCGAACAGGATTTCACCAAAAGCCGTACTGTGATGGAACTAATAGCCGGAGACCGCCCGGGACTATTGAGTATCGTCGGCCAGACGCTGATTGAATTTGCTATTCATATCGAAACGGCGAAAATACTGACGATTGGCGAACGGGCAGAAGATGTCTTTTATGTCGTCGACAAAGACGGCAATACTCTGGATGAGGAAACCTGTAACAATCTGCGCGAACGACTCATTGAACGTATTGATTCAAATTTATAATCAACCGGGGCAACAGCGTGCTGACAATTTATGGAATTCCAAACTGCGACACATGCCGAAAGGCCAGAAAATGGCTTGAGCAAAATTCCGTGCAGCACCAATTTCACGATGTCCGCGTTGACGGGCTGGATATCGAGACGCTGACACGCTGGGCGGACAGATCAGACTGGAAAGAATTGTTGAATACCCGCAGCCTGACCTGGAGAAAAATTCCTCAGGCCGACCGGGAAGACATCGCTATGGGCAGCGCCATTTCGCTAATGCTGATGCAACCAACACTGATAAAGCGACCAATCCTCGAATGTGAGGAATTCATTGCGATTGGTTTTACACCCGAACAGTACGAAAAACTGATTGGTTAATCCGACTGGCTCAATTCTCCGCGACAGCCCCGCCCACTCATGCAATGTTCGGACTAGATTTTTCGCAGGTTATTCCAGATACCGAAAACGCCTGTTAACAGGACAGCGATAACGACCCAAGCCGGCATTGACAGACCGAGAAACTGCCAGTCGATACTGGCGCACTCTCCGGAACCTGAAAAAATCAATTTCAATGCGTCGGCAAGGGGAAAGCTGTCGATGATGTAGTCGAACCCGGGGCCGCATGAAGGTACTTCATCCGGCGGGAGATTTTGTAACCAGACGTGGCGCCCTGCAACGCCGACACCTGCTCCCGCCGCCAACAAAATACCCACGGCGTAGATGCGCCTGCCCCATCCAGCGGGGTTGTGCAGCGTTGCCAGCAGAAAAACCACGCCCATAGAAATAACAGCCAGGCGCTGGAATACGCATAGCGGGCAAGGCATCAGCATCAGCACGTGCTCTGCATACAGGGCATAACCCATCATGCCTGCACAGGCGAGGAATCCAGCCAGGTTTAACTGGCGAGTACCGGGATTAGTTATCAGCAATTTCTACAACTCCAGCAAAGCAAACATAACGACCTTCGACCGCATGAATGGCATATTTGTACAATTAATTTATTCAAACAGGTACTCGATATCCAGTTGCAGTCGATTGTAGTCATGCCGATTACCCCTGAACTCCTCGACCTCGGAAATGATAAGCGTAGCAGCCAGCACTATTCTCGTCCTTAACGCATATTTTGCCTTGATCAGGTGACCAACCGAGTCGGTTTCACCACCGCCAAAATCGGAGTCGCTGAAGATTCCCATGACTGCGTCGGCCCCGGTGTCGTGCCAGGAATAGCTGAATTGCGCGTCACCCCTGAGATTTGTGCTACCAATTTTTACGCCAAGCGCATACGCCGTATCTTCAACGTCGACTGCCGTGTTTTGCGCCCAGGAGCCGTAAAATGAGGTCGGCCAGCCGCTTATTATCACGCCATACTCGGCAGATATTTCCACAATCTCGTAGTCATAAATAAAGTTGCCGTTGACGTCGACGCTGTTGCCTTTCGCTTTGCCCTCGTAGAACGGTTGATTTCCAATTGTATTGGTGTAACCGAAATAGGCGCCCGAGACTCTGAATCGGGAGGTTTCCGATAATCGAAAATTCATACCCGCCTGGGCCGCGTGCAGCCAGGAATCATCGCTTGTTGATCTTTCCGCAACAGCAAATGTGCCAATATTTCCGAAGAACGGACCAGATTGCCAATCCGCCACAATACCCTCGGGATTTAAATCACTGTCCCACATTAGCGAGTTGCCGCCGGCCCTGAACCAGGGATTGCTCATCTTGCCAAATGTGACATCCAGTTCACCCTGGACGTTCCACCTCAGGAAAGCCCGGTCAATCGCGATATTCTTGGTAGAAAATCCATCGCCAAATGTGAGGTTTGTAGACACAGGATTGCCATCGCTGGTGGCGATTCGCACAGTAAGCTGAGTATTATCGGTGATCTGTGATGCGAAACCAAAACGGCCACGAAAACGAAAGCGATTTCGATCGATTGCACCCTGCTCATCGATGCCGTCAAAGCGCAGCCTGAAATCTCCCAGCCACACCAGCGTGTCCTTCCACATATCGATTTTGGATAGCTGTTCTGACTCTGCCTGTTCGACAGGCTCCTGCTCTGCAACATCCTGCGCTTGCAGCAGGTTGCCAAACAGAATCAAGCAAAGAAAAATTAGTTTAGTCAGTGATTGCAAAATTTTCCGGGTCCAACACACTTTAATTATCGTCAATTACCGGAGTAATAACGCCGTTCCGCGAAATACCCATTCGGCCAGATCGCTGTGCCGCTGGTTCGACCGGCCGCAGCGTACCAATTCGCTGTTTCCAGCACACGACATTTCTTGAGTTAGTGTGAGTATTAGCGTGCATCACCGTATCAATTAGCGCTCGTTGGCACCTCAGCCACTTTCATTCGCAAATAGGCTGGCACCAGCGCTTCGGGAGCAACAACCTGCCCTTTCTGGTATGCCTTTGCCCCAAGTGGCAACAGATACTCAGCGCGCGGATGATCAAGATCAGACAGGACGCTAATGCACTGTTTATTCATTTCCGCCAGCTGCGGGTATTTTCGCCAACCGGCACCTGCAGCAACATAATTTGATTCGAGGTCTGCAAGCTTCCCGACCTTGCAAATCTGTTCGCTGACTTCGGCGATCGGCAGTCCATCGGTGCCCGCCTGATAGCGACCCAGGTAGATCTCGTGCATACGCGCATCCTGAGCGACCAGGACTTTGTCAGCCGCATGCGTGGCGGTCGTCTCAGCCGCTACAGCTGCCAGTGAAGATATGGGAACAATATTGATCCCGGCGCCGTAGGCCAACCCCTGAGCTACCGATGCACCGATACGCATACCAATAAACGAACCCGGCCCGTTACCCAAAACCACTGCATCCAGCTCGGCCACTGTTACATTTGCCTCATTGAGCACCGCGGTGATCATCGGCAACAGAATCTTAGTGTGAGCACGCGGTTCAACCACATGTTTTGCGATGATTTCGCTCTCAACCTGCACCGCCACGGAGCACGCATTTGACGAGGTATCGATTGCCAGCAGCTTCATTCGCTGCTCCTTTGTGTTTCGTTCGGCAGCAATGCCGCTTCATGTGTAGCCAGGAATTTTTTGACGTCCGCAATGGAATCGGTACTGGTCATCGGTTCAAGGCATTTGAGAAAAAGGCTGCCGTAACTTTTGCCGCGAATTCTCGGGTCACACAAAACGACCACGCCGAAATCGTTTTGATCACGTAACAATCTGCCTGCGCCCTGTTTCAGCGACAACGCCGCCAGCGGCAATTGATGATCTGCGAAACCATTGCCGCCCTGCCGGCGGATGAATTCAAGTCGCGCCATCATCAATGGATCGGCTGGTGATGTGAACGGCAGTTTGTCGATTGCGACGATAGTCAGTGCCGGACCGCGAACATCGACGCCTTCCCAGAAACTTCCTGTACCCAGTAACACCGCGTTGCCGTGCTCGCGAAAGCGGCGCAACAAATCATCGCGCGGTGCGTCACCCTGCACAAGAAGCGGTCGACCGCCCAGTCTCTTGCGCCGCGTCTTGAACCATTTGCGTGCGGCATTGAGCGCCCGATGACTGGTGAACAGACAAAACATTCCGCCTTCGGTCATTTTCAGTAACGGCACGACGTTCTCGAGCATTTCGCCAGTGTGACTCGGGTCAGACGGTTGCGGCAGGTGTGGTGGCAACCAGATCAGACCGTGCTCGTCCAGCGCGTACGGACTTGGAAAAGTCAGACTCTTTGCCGACGATATTCCCATGCGTTCAGTGAAGTGACTGAAGTCATCACCAATTGCCAGTGTTGCTGAAGTGAATATCCACGCCTGATGGCCATTATTGAATAATCCATGCAGCGTATCGGCAACATCAAGTGGCGTCAGGTTGAGGCGCACACTACGCGGTTTTACGTCCAGCCAGCGCAATCCGTCCCAGGTTTCCTCACTGGAAAGATGCGATAGTTTTTCGATAGCAGTTAACAGTTGCTCATGCAGTTTGTCGATTTCGATCGACGCCTCGGCCAGCGGTGCAACACCCTCGTGCAATGAGCGCAATGCGAATGCCAGGTTATCGAGCGGTTCACGAATGTCAGCCATGACGGCAGACATTTCATGACGACCCTCCTGTCGTGGCACACTGGATCGCAAGATGCGTATCGCTGTTTGTGCGCTGTCGAGCCGGCGCTGAATTTCTGGCTGGCTCAATGGCATCGTCGCGATACGCAGCTCGTCAGTCATTCGTTCGAGTTCCCGACTGCCAAGACTGATGCCGAAAAATTGTGCCGCCAGGTCCGGAATCTGGTGTGCCTCATCAAGGATTATGGCTTCCGCACCCGGCAGGAATTCTACAAACCCTTCCTCTTTCATGGCGAGATCTGCGAGTAACAAATGATGATTGACGACTACCAGGTCGGCTTCCTGTGCAGCGCGCCTTGCTTTGACGACATGGCATTGTTGGTAAAGCGGACATTGTGACCCGAGGCAGTTATCCGCGTTCGACGTCACCAATGGCCAGATAGTCGAGTCTTCGGCTACTTCAATAAGCTCGGCCCGATCGCCGGCGGTAGTGCGGTGTCGCCATTCGCGAACTGCGTACAAGTCGTTGGACTGCGCAGATGACAACTGGCCGGCGATCGAATCAAGTCGTTGCAGGCAAAGATAGTTGGCGCGCCCTTTTAATAACGCGGTCGTAACCGGTCGACCAACAGCCTTGCTGATCAGCGGCAGGTCGCGGTGATAAAGCTGGTCCTGTAATGCCTTCGTACCGGTCGAGATAATGGTCTTCTGGCCACTCATCAGGGCAGGCAACAAATAGGCGAATGTCTTGCCGGTTCCCGTGCCCGCCTCTACAACAAGCTGTCCGTATGCGGCGATTGTCTCCGCCACCGACTCCGCCATCCAGGACTGACCGGCACGCGGCTGAAAGCCAGGCAGCAATGCCTGCAATGGGCTGGTCGGCCCGAAAAATTCAGTGAGATTTTGCACAGCGGCACTATACAGTGACTTACATCGATTGCATTCGCATGAACCTGAGCAGACCGTAGTGAAACGATGACATCCGGCAATGGGGTCATTGTCTCTGCAACCCGGCTATTCTGAAAGGCCAGCGTCCGGCAAAAAGGATCCTGAGTTACGCTGACATAAATATTGTTTTATTCCCATATACAAATAGCGTTAAGGATTCGTCCTGAAATACTCGCCGCTTTGCTGCAAAGACCACCTGTATTCCGTGAACTTACCATTCCGGCAGGCAATTCCATCTGGTGATACAACACGTAACCTGTTGTTTTATAGCCGTTTTATGATCAATTAACACGCCTGATAACAAGCAGTAAATAAGCGTATCGAATTGCTTGACAATGACCCGACGAGCGATTATTGTGCGCCGCAACAATGCTGCACTGCACAAAGGAGATTTCTAATGAATCTGCAGATAGAAAATTCGATAAGCCGTATCTTTGACCAGGCCATCAGCCGTTACCAGGCTGTGCTTTCGGGCGCACGTCAGCGTACCGATAAAGTAGCTGGCCGGGTTGTACGTGGCAAGAAGCCAGTCAAAACAATTTCCAAACTCAGCCTGAAGTTGACGGCTGTTACCCATCGAACCGCCGACAAGGTATTGAAGCAACAGGCGAAAATGGTAGAGAACCAGATTGACGCAGTTGCTGAGCGCTTGCGCGCTGCCGCTGAGTCGCGAAATCTGCGTGACCTCGTTAGCAAGCAGATCCGCCTGATTCCGGCAAATGCATCGCAGTTTGCGAAAGATACCCGGGCCGCACTGACGATCGTTGCCGGTGCCGGCAGTGAAGTCGGTGGTTTGGTTAAAAACACAGTTGCCGAGCTGCGTGGCGTGACGGTTGCTAAAGCGCCGAAGAAGACACCGCGTAAGACAGCACATAAGAAAAAGGCAACAAAAGCCAAAGCAAAGGCTGTTAAGGCAGTAAAAGCCACACCAAGTGCCGTTGAAGAGGTTGCTGAAAAGGCAGCTGCATAAGCATACCGATCCCCCTCAGGCCTGAAGAAGTTATCAGGTCCTGGACTGGCTGCCCGGCTCAATTGAGCCCGGCGGCTTTTTTTTGCGTGCAGGTTTCAGGACCTTATGTAAATGCATCGCAGGCAGTGTTGCCAACGTTGCATTAACTGCCAGCCGGCAGTACTGCATAAACTGATCATGCATGTATAATCCCGGACCCTGAACGCGGTCGGACAAATCTGCACCGTCCCAAAAATTCGAAAACACCCAGAGAGAAATTATGACCACAAAGCTATCCGCCCTCCAGGAATGGGTAGATGCAGTCGCTCACCTGACGCAACCTGAAAATGTGCACTGGTGCGATGGCAGCGATGCTGAAAATGACCGCCTTGTAGCAGCAATGAATGAATCCGGCGATCTCTTGCCGCTGGATTCGGAAAATTACCCGAATTGTTATTTGCATCGTTCAGATCCGACCGACGTCGCGAGGGTGGAACACCTGACATTCATCTGCACAGAAAACGAAGATGATGCGGGCCCGAACAATCACTGGATGAATCCTGCCGACGCACACAAGAAAATTGACGCGTTGTTTGCAGGCGCCATGCAGGGCAGAACGATGTATGTCATCCCCTACTGCATGGGTCCTATCGATTCTCCATTTGCGAGGCTCGGCGTTGAAATTACTGACAGTCCTTATGTCGTTGTAAACATGCGACTCATGACACGCATGGGGACGGCCGCACTGGAGCGCATTGAAAAAGAAGGCACGTTCGTCAAAGGATTGCATTCCACGGGCGACCTGGATCCGGAACGCCGCTTTATCATGCACTTCCCGGAAGAACTGAGTATCAAGAGTATCGGTTCCGGTTACGGCGGCAACGCGTTGCTTGGCAAAAAATGCCACGCGCTGCGCATTGCCAGCTGGCAGGCGCGCCAGGAGGGCTGGCTGGCCGAGCATATGCTGATCGTTGGCATCGAAAATCCAGAAGGCGAAACGCACTATCTCGCCTGCGCATTTCCATCAGCTTGCGGCAAGACGAACCTGGCGATGTTAATACCGCCCGAGTCCCACAAAGGCTGGAAAATCTGGACACTTGGCGACGATATCGCCTGGTTGCATCCTGATGCTGAAGGTCGGTTGCGCGCCATCAATCCGGAAGCGGGTTACTTTGGTGTTGTCCCCGGCACAAACGCAAAAACCAACAAGAACGCGTTTGACATGATTCACAGCGACACAATATTCACCAATGTAGGCACAACCGAAGACAACCAACCCTGGTGGGAAGACAAGAATGTCGGCTCGCCCAGTGTCGATTGGCAGGGCCGGGACTATGACGCAGAAAACGGTCCGGCTGCGCACCCGAATTCACGATTTACGGTCTCCGCGAAGAAGAATGCTGCGTATTCTGAACTGGCAGAAGCGCCCGATGGCGTGCCTATCTCTGCACTGGTCTTCGGTGGCCGACGCAAGGAACTGGCGCCGCTGGTTTACGAGGCCAAGGACTGGAATCACGGTGTTCTTATCGGTGCCAGTGTCGCATCCGAAACCACTGCCGCTGCGAGCGGAGAAGTCGGCGTCGTGCGCCGCGATCCCATGGCAATGAAGCCATTCTGTGGTTACAACTTTGCAGACTATTGGGGTCATTGGCTGTCATTCGCCGACAACCTCACGCAGTTACCTGGAATATTCCACGTCAACTGGTTCCGTCAGGACGACGCGGGCAAATTCCTGTGGCCTGGCTTTGGTGAAAACCTGAGAGTGCTGCGCTGGATCATCGATCGTTGTGAAGGTCGGGTTGGTGCACGTGAAACAGCGGTTGGATTCCTGCCGGAGCCGGCGGATATCGATACTAAAGATCTCGACGTCAGCGAAGAAACAATGCAATCGCTGCTGTCTGTAGACGTCGGTCAATGGCAACAGGAAATGACGTCGATTGGCGAATATCTTGATACCTACGGAGACCGACTGCCGGAAGCACTCAAACAGGTACATGAACAAGTAGTCGGCGACCTGCAAAAAGCAAGCTAGTTACCGACCGTGATCGCGGCCAGCTAAACACATTGCCGGGTCGGCTAACGAAATATCGGTGTTGCTCAGCAACAGCCGATATGAGCCACGACAATCTAAGATGCTAATCGGCGCCGCGCCGGCCGTTTCAGCAGCAAGCGACAAACTGATTAATCTTCGCAGATGAAGTGGATCGCCAACGGCGTACCCGGTTTCGCAACTCTGCCAAGACCAATAATCCCCTCGCCCGTCAGCTCTGTGCTATCACGACGCACAAAAGTTTCCTCTCCGCTGGCATTCTCCAGAAAAGTCCCGTTCGTACTTTGATCTATCAAAATAAATTTGCCGCGACGCATTTCCACGCGCGCGTGAATACGTGATATCAGGTTGCCCTTGACGACCAGTTCGTTGTCATCAGCCCGGCCCATATTGGCGCCCTTTTTCTTATCATCGATGACGACCGTAACGTCACGAAAACTCAACGTTAGCTTGCTGGGGCCTTTCGCTTTGCTCTCCCAGTCAATCGTCGGCAACATGCTGGTCGCTTCTTCGGGCTGCCAAAGTAATTCAAAAAGAGCTACCTCGTCGATCCTGCCACGAACTGTTGCAACGTCGATCTGGCGTGTTTGCGCCCGCCAATCCGGACCCATTTGCTCCACTGTCGTGCCCGATATGATTATCTGTTTGGCTTTGGCCTGCGAAGTCATGCGATTTGCGGTATGCACGGCGGCACCAAAAATATCATTTTGTTCCTGCACCACCGGGCCGAAATGACAGCCAATGCGAATAGACACCGGTATCCCGTCATTGTCGAGATCGCCACTCAGTCCTTTTTGCATCAGGCTGGCCGCACCCATCGCTTCATCAACGGTGGGAAACGTTGCCATGACCTCGTCACCGATGGTCTTTATGACCGTGCCGTTGAACTGGTAGGTGGAATCTTTCATGACGTCGAGACAGCGTGCGACCGTCTCGCTGGCCTTGGTATCGCCGAATTTGTCGTATAGCTGGGTGCTGCCGACGACGTCGGCAAACAGGATCGCGACTTCCAGGTCCTTTGCCATTCCGATGTTACCCAATCAAATCCAGAAACAAGTTCTAATGCGCCGCCAGGCGACTAAGCAGCGGCAATTATAAACGCATACGCAGGAGTAATACTCATATTATGTCGAACTGTCAAAGATAAGCCGCTTTGTGAGTTATCGCAGCAAGTTCCTAAATTTTCGACATTTTCTTATCTATTTCTCGGCCACAATATACGCTATCCACGCAAGATCCGCTTCACCCTTTTCCTCGGGCGTAAATTCACCATTACCGTCGCCGTCCTCGTCCTCACCCTCCCAGTAGAGGGTGGATTTCTTAAAGCCCGCCTCGGCGAGAATTTCGCGAATCTCCGGCGCAGACCACAGGCGCCACTCATAGGTGAAAGCTTTCTTGATTTTGGAGCCATCTTTGAATTTGAAGTGAATATGGCAGCGGATGTAATTGGTCACCGGGTGGAATTCTGCCTGGTGCCATATGTAGGAAAACCGCTTGTGCTTGGTTTTCTCCCGGGTCTCTTCCTGGGCTTCCGGCCCGCCGAAAAGATCAACGAAAAACACCCCATCATCTTTCAGCGCGGCATAGGCCTTTTTGAAATACTCGCGCAGCTGGTCACGGGTATCAAAAATGAAGTAGCTGAAATTAAATGCGGCCAACATATCAGCGGGAGGTGTTTCTGCGCTCATGACATCGGCCTCGAGCAGCTGAACCCGCGCCTGCTCCGCAGCTGACAATCGCCCAACCCGGTTCTTACGCCCCCACTCCAGTACTGAAGAATCGATGTCGACGCCGAATGATTGAAATTCGTTACCCTGCTTTACCCATTCGCATGACGCACTCGCCGTGCCACAAAAGTCTTCCCGAAATACATACGCCTTGCGTCCCCGTATTTGCTGAAAGGTTGCCTGAAGGAATTCAACCTCGTGCTCCACGTTCTGCACCGACTTCTCGTACAGATCGTGAATATCGGCTTTGTCTGCCATTGTCGGGCGTCGTGAAACTGCTGTTTTGGCACTCATGGTGATTGGGTTTCTCCAGGAAGATCAAAAATCAGGGCGCATTGTAACGGCACCGCGGCAAACATTCAGTGAAAAAAACCGACGTCATTGCGAGCCCGGAGGGCGTGGCAATCTCTATATTTTGTAGCGCAGCCTCCGTTATGCTGCGAAGTAACCTTTTGAGATTGCCGCGTCGCTTCGCGCCTCGCAATGACATCTGATTTTTTGGCCCACGACTTATGTTGGAAAAAACAGGCGTTACTGCGAGCCCGGAGGGCATGGCAATCGCTCCAGCGCCTGTTCCAGCACCTCTACCCCTGCCCCAGCCAAGTGCGCGTGCTCACTCAAATAACGCCGCCACGCACGAGCACCAGGTTGCCCTGCGAATAGCCCCAACAGGTGGCGCGTGACGTGCTTTAACTCGGCGCCACCTGCAAGCTCCCGCTCAATGTAGGGCAACATTTTTCGAATAGCGCCCTCGCGTGTCAACGATCTTGTGTCACCGCCGCCACCAAACTCCCGCTCCAGTTCGGTCAGGAACCAGGGCTGGTGATAAGCCTGTCGACCGATCATGACACCATCCACATGCTGCAGGTGTTCATGACAATCATCGACCGATGTAACACCGCCATTCAGGATGATCCGCAATTCCGGAAACTCTTTTTTCAGGCGATAGACACGCGGATAGTTGAGCGGCGGCACGCTACGGTTTTCCTTGGGGCTTAGTCCACTGAGAATAGCCTTGCGGGCGTGCACTATATAAGTGGTGCACCCGGCGTCGATATTTACAGCGATGAAGTTGCGAAGAAACTCGTAGTTATCGTCGTCATCGATACCGATACGCGTCTTGATCGTTATCGGAATTTCGCAGGCCGCACGCATTCTTTGAACACACCTTGCAACCAGTTCCGGGGAGGACATCAGGCAAGCGCCGAACTGCCCGCTTTGTACCCTGTCGCTGGGGCAACCCACATTGATATTGATTTCATCAA
>Ga0164315_10001491_pt1 | contig 17613 bp, 13 predicted proteins | sample GuaBasSedimGuay6_FD_113737 | JGI IMG/M metagenome (GOLD analysis project Ga0164315, IMG submission 113737) | Subseafloor sediment microbial communities from Guaymas Basin, Gulf of California, Mexico - Guay6, Core 4569-2, 0-3 cm | ecosystem: Environmental > Aquatic > Marine > Hydrothermal vents...
TCTGCATAAAAGACGAGGGTGCTGTAAGCGTATAATTTATACCACTTTCAATAAGGTATTGATCTGTCGTTCCCAGAAGTTTTTCAATTAGTAAATCTGAATTAATATCTGCAGAAGAAACGCTTGATCGAACAATGTGATTTATACCGCTCTCTTTTGCAACATCAATCACATTTTCTCCCCACTTAACTACTTCCGGATGACTTGGCAATAGCATAAAAAGTGTTGTTTTACCTTTCAATGCAACTCTTAAGCTCTCTTTATCCGCAAAGTCAGCTTTAACAGTTTCAACACCATCTATTGCCTCTCCTTTTGATGTTCCTGCTACAAAATTTACATTTTTAGTTTTCAATAGCTTAATGACTTCTGTACCGATATTACCGGTAGCTCCTGTTACTAAAATCCGATTTTCCATTTTATTGTTTTTTTATGATTGCTTGTCAATTGTATGTCACAACTTAACGATACAAAAGTAAAATGAAGAGATGGTTTAAAACGGAGACGAATCAAGGGGATTTCGATGAATTCAGATACTTTTCACTGATTTTCGAAAATCAGAAGGAGAAAGATTGGTTTTTCTCTTAAACAAACGTGAAAAATAGTTCGGATATTCAAATCCGAGAACAGACGATATTTCTGAAACGGTTTGGTTTGACGATGTAAGTAACATTTTCGCTTCTTCAACTATATAATCATGAATGATATTTAGTGCAGATTTTCCGGAATGATGTCTAATTGTATCGCTTAAGTAATTCGACGTAACATTTAATTTTTCAGAGAAGAATGCCAATGAAGGTTGTTGACTTGAATTTTCATTATGGGTGTAATAGGTCTTTAACAATTGAAAAAAATCACCTGAAAGCTGATTGCACATGGTTTTCCGTGTGGTAAATTGCCGGGCGTAAAATCTTTCCGATGTATTTAAGAGTGTGCTGATGTATGATAAGACTATGGGAATTGAAAAATCGTCTTTTTTATTGTTCAATTCACTCCATGCCTCTTTCATAATAAAACTCACAGTGTTTTCTTCGTCCTGAGTCAGAAGCAATGATTCATTGACATCATATGAAAAGAAGTCGTAGGTATTTATATTTTTTTCTGATAAATGGCTTTTATAGATATCAGGATGCACCAGTATCTGATAACCCTCCCATGGTTCTGTAGATGTGCAAGAATATGATTGACCGGGCTCCACAAAATACAAAACTCCATTATTACCATTGAATTTTGTTTTCCCATACTCCATATATCCGTTAAAATTCTTTATAAAGGATATTTTGTAGAACCCAAATATGGTGGGTCCAAGTTCCATAGGTATCATCGGTAAAATATCTGCATACCTCCGGATATCAATTAAAGGATGCTTCAATTGAACATTAAATTTCTCTTGTAAATCACTAATGTTTTCAAAGTATTTCATTGTCATTAATGGTTTTTATTCCATTTAACGGTTGACAGGATGCGTATAAAGTTCGCTCTGACAGGATTTAATCTTTTTATATTTGATGCTTTTTCATTCATATTAATAGTATGATTTAACTGCCTGCACTGCCTTTTCCTGAATAAAAAAAGCGAGGTCAGGATCGATTTCAACCTGTTGGGCAAGAATAGCTGGGGGTGGAAATTGTGTGCCGCCTGTCAATGCTGCATAAAAGGTGCAGGCAACGGCGTAGCCTCCCTGCATTCCCATGTGAACACCGTCTGTATTGTGCCAGATTGTACCAGGTCGCTCAGCGTAGCAGAGACGCAGGGTCTCGCATACCGGTATAATTTGAGCATCGATATTTTTACTCAATTCGACGAATCGTTGCATGACCTCCCTGCGCTCGGCATCTGTGTTCTTCAGGTGAATGGGGCTGGGGTAGAGCAAGGAGCGTGCTCCGGATTCCCGGATTACCCTATCGAATTTTTCCGCATATTTAATAAACAGGTCCGGATCCTTCAGTGGATGACCGGACCCCTCCTGTAACACTACAAAATCAAACCCGCCTTTTTTAATCAGGTCGACCGCATCGGTTTCTTTGTAATGATATTCGAGCCATTTACCACCGTAAAGCGAGCGGTGTGGTTCGATCCTAAGATCGGTTGTGCCAGTTTCCAGCATCGCTTCCAAACTTTCCGGAATCGCCCAGAAAAAGGTCATGCTGTTGCCGATAAAAAGGACCTTGATCGTTTGAGCGTCCGCTGCAGTTTCCTGCCGTTTGCCGATAAAGAACTCTTCAGGGGAGGCGACCGGCGTAATTTGTTGAATCGTTTGAGGTGTTCCCTCAGCTGCTTTAAAAACTTCGATACCGCAGATCACACCATTTCCTATGAACTCGATGTCGATTTGATCCTTTGCACTGCATCCGGCATATTCAATAATGACCGGCAGGGCAAAGCCGCCTGCTGCGCTAAATGGATCAAACTCTTTGATAACAGTTTTACCATTTACACTGGCCCCGAAAGAACGACTTCCAGCCTGATAGTTACAGTCGAAGGTTTCAGCGAAATGAAGATGAATGGTGTAGGTACCGGGCTCCACAGGAAGTGAGTAATGTTCCATATTGTAGCGCTCGGTGCGATAAACTTCCGGTGAGGAGGTATGATGTATTGTTAACGTGCTTTCGCGTGTTGCAGTTTTACTTTCCGAATATCCCTGATCTGCAGTCCATACCACTCCGTCTCCATCTGTGTATTGCTCCGTGCTTCCACAACTGATGCGATAAATGGTTTCTTTGCTTTGGGGCTGGGATAAAACTGATTTGAAGCTGGTTATTACCAGTATTACTGCCAGTAGTATTCTGATGGATTTCATAATTGGCTTGTTTTAAATGGGATTCAGATCAGAAGGACGTGCATCCCTGTATTGGTTGAGGGCTTTCTGCAGCATAGCCTTTATTCGCATGGTCTCACTGTTCAGGTCATCATCCTGCAAAGGTTCTTTCTCCAAAACATCGTTATCAATATCGTAGAAGCTACCGGTGCGATAGAGCTTGTATCGTTGATTTCGTGCAAACACTTTCGCATCGCTATCATTCCCTGCCCGCGAATACCAGATGTAGATCCAGTCCCGGGGATTGCCTGACTGCCCCATGAGTTGCGGAAAGAAACTTCTGCCGTCGATTTCCGGTGTTGCAGGGACAGCGATACCTGCCGTTTCGCAGAGTGTCGGAAAAAAGTCGCTGAAATCAACAAGGTCGTTGCAGAGCTGGCCTTCTGGGATAATACCCTTCCAGTTTACAATCAATGGAACCCGTGTTCCGGCATCTGTCGTTTCTCCCTTTTGTCCTGCAACATTCCGCCCGTCCATCACAGAGACAACAGGTTTATCAGTTCCGTTGTCGCCGGTGAAAAGTATTATTGTGTTTTCCCTCAGGCCCAATTCATCCAGCTTAGCTGTGAGTTTGCCTACAATTTTATCTGTGTACGACACCATCCCCCCAAAATAAGCCGTATCACCTTTATAGGATGTAGAGCCCCTGTCTGTGGAATCCCAATCCGCTGAGCCGGGTGTTGGAACAAAGGGGCAGTGAGTGAGGATCATAGGGTAATATGCAAGGAAGGGTTTATCCCTGTTTCGTTCAATGAAATCGCAGATAAAGTCACTGGTGACATCTGGTGCATACTCCCCTTTCGTGTAGTCCACAGGCTGGCCATTTATTTCCAATCGGGGGTTTGAATAACGTGTATCATGTTCCTCTTCATCCGTGCGGCCACGAGTGTGCTGCCAGAGGCATGACTCATCAAACCCAAAGTGTTGGGGTGAGTCAAGCTGAGAACCCAACTGCCATTTTCCGGCTATACATGTGGCATATCCGGCGTTTCTCAGTAAGTGTGCAAACGTTGTCTGATTCCTGTCCAAGACTCCGAACCGCACATAATTACGCACATTATAGATGCCTGTCATAAGCTTCACCCGTGAAGGTGTGCAGAGAGGTTGTGCATAGCAGTGATCAAATCTGATCCCTGTTTCGGCGAGCCTATCCAGTTCCGGTGTATTGTAAGAAGATCCGCCGTTGATACCAAGGCACTCATAACCCAGATCATCGACCATAATCAGGATAATATTGGGCTTTTCAGGCAGCTTCGGACCTGCTGCAGTTTTGCAGCCAATCATTGAAGCCAGTACTCCAAATAACAAGATCGTCCTCGAAAAAATATGCAGGATTAATGGCTGATGATTCATTTGACAATATATTTGATCCCTATACGGGTGGTTCAATTCCTAATACGCTCCGTAAGTTCTGCCGGTTTCTACCATAGCCCACAGGTTCTCATCCGGTGTGTCCCGGCCGCACTGGTCTCCCGTTGAAAGTATGAATCGACCGCCTTCTGCAGCGTCATCAATGGCTCTTTTTGCCGCCATAACCACGTCGTTAACATTCTGACTGAGCATGACCTCCGTAGTATGAAGATTCCCTTTTAGCACAATCTTTTTGCCATAAAGATGTTTCAGTTCTGCAAGGTTACAATTACCCATGGGAGGGATTTCCAGGGGATCTATTACCGTCAGATTTGTCTCCTCTGCCATAATCTTGACTAACTCCTTTTCTGGTCCGCAGGAATGAACATGAGTTGGAATTCCAGCTTCGGAGGCGAGTTCGATGCCTCGCAAAACAGCAGGGAAGGCCAGTTGCCGAAAGATATCCACAGTCTGAAAAACCAGGGTTCCGGATCCGCCTACGCAAAGGAAGTCAGGTTTCGCCTCCATCTCCATGATTTGACGGAACCTTTTTTCCACCTGTTCTACTCTTTCGTTGGCCCATAGTTCATGCATCTCCGGATGGTCGTAATAGTAATAGATCTCCTCAGCATTTGTGAGTGCGGTTGATTGGGTCAGCACAATGCCAACCAATCCCTGGTCGCCCATCATATTGAGAATTCGGGGAAGTCCTGACGAACTAGTATCCACATCCTTTACACCCTCAAGTGGCTCGAATTGTCCGGGTTCTGATGGCAGCCCTAAAGCTTCAAGCTTAACGCCGCAGGTGGGAGGATCGGCTACATAGTACACATCCACACTGTCCCGCCACAAACGCCTGCCGTTTTCTTTGTAAGAATCCTGTACAATAATGCGCTCATTATTCCTGAATACAATGAAATGCTCCCATTCCGGATTGTTATTTTTTGGCTCTTCAGGGAACTGCAGCGGGAAATACCCGTCCATAATTGCGTCAATATCAAAATGTTTTGCGCAATCAATGTATGCCTCCCAGATAGGGGGATCATTGTAGAGGTACAAGTCCCAGAATGGCTTACCCGTCATCCTTGCCGGAATCATGTTGGAAAAATCCGGGGCAACTGGGACACAGTCAGGAATACCCCCTTGCAATACAGTCAATAGTCTTTCTCGTGATGTCATATTTCTACTTTCCAGAAGTCCGGTTTCATCCGCCCGCCAGTGACAGGACCTGGATAAATATACAGTGTATTGAATACATTTACATTGCAGTGTGGCATATTTTTCCAGATTGAGACGCTGAAGAAAAAGTTTCATTCGCTAAACAAGATCTCCTTTGCCGCCATTGGTTATTTTTAGATGTTTACCTGAAAAATAGAAATTCAACAATGTTTATTATTCTTGCATTGGCAGTACTGCTGCTAACCGGGATTCAATCCTGTTCACCTGCTCAACCTCCCAATATCGCGATCATTATGGCCAATGATCAGGGAAAGTATGGCGATGTCATCATGGAAATGGGACTGGAGTTATACAACCTGGAAAAAGATCTTAGTGAAAATAGTAATGTGGCGGGCCGGAATATTCGGTCGCATGGCAGGATTGAGGAGACCTCATTAGAAGATTCCACAACCTTGAAACAGGATCTTCTTGATATTGTGGAGACACAGAACGGAGTTGTCTTTTCAAGAAAAGAGATAGGAATTATTAATGGTCGTAAGCTCATGGCTGAAATTATTGAGCCGGAGACGACGTCATACCATAAGCGACCGGCGATAGTCTTTCTTCACGGCGGGGTATACAGAGCAGGGGCACCTGATCAATTTCGAGCCCAGGCTGCCTTCTTTGCTTCGGTGTATGGTTGCTATACATTGAGCCTGGACTACAGCCTTACCCCGGAAGGACGGCTTTGGCCGGAACCGGTTCTCGAAACATCATATGCAATACGCTGGGTACGTTCGATAGCTGAGAAGAATAATATTGATCCAGACAGGATTGTGCTTTCAGGAGGATCAGCCGGAGGGCACCTTTCGGGCATAGTGGCTGCTAATGTCCAGACCAGAAGGTATCCTGCAACCGGTGGGCTCACCGCCTTTTCTTCACGTCCCGATGTGCTGGTTATCTTCAATGGATATTTCGATCTTGTGAAATATCCCCTCAATCCCCAGGTTCAGCAAATGATCGGAAGTGAGGATGCGGAAAAGGTGGACTCAGCATCAAGAGAACTTTCTACTATCTACCAGGTGGACAAGAATTTTCCTCCTGTGCTTCAGATGGTGGGGACCAGGGATCCCTTCTGCAAGCAGTCTATTGAATTCCACGAAAAGTTACAATCACTGGGTGTGCATTCTGAAATTGAAACATATGAGGGAAGAAATCATGCCTTCTTCAACAAGGAACCGGATTTTGGACTAACCCTCGAGCGGATGGAGAAATTTCTGATTTTCCGACAGGGATTTGAACCGCAAAATTAAATAGAGGAGTTACGATGAGCATACTTATAACAATCATGATCACCTTGTTTATTTCCACCGGATCGCGGACCATGGAATCAGATATTTTAATGGAACCTGTGAATCCATGTGCGACAAAGGAAGCCAGTGAGCTGTTAGAATATCTTTACTCTATAAAAGGTAAAAAAATTCTTTCCGGGCAGCATAACTACTCAATCAGACCATCTGCCAGCTCAGATGCAATGAAATTGTACCATGATGAGCGTGTAATATCACTTGAGGAACATATAACAATGTTCTCAAAATAACTAAATTAGGAAGACAATTATAAGATTATAAAACTCTAAACGCATGAAAACTCTTAACTGATGAAAACAAAAACCTTACTCAATCTTGCAATTATAGCTGCTCTTACAATTTCTTTAGGACTATTTCAATCGTGCTCATCCGAACAGTCCAATTCAGGCGGACAACTGTACGATCTTGGTACCGGATTGGAATCCAGATCGATCTCATTTGAAAATCCTACCGGTGAACCGGGTCAGGGTGGACAGGCGGAAAGCAATCTGGGCATTGGCCGCAAAGGTTTTCCGGCGAAGGGTATTGCCCCCGGCGAGACTGTGGTCTTGTGCGATATTGCAGGTAGCGGGACAATCAGGCATATATGGATGACCGGTGGTTTTAAAAATCAGACAGTAGCGCTTCGAAGTATGGTGGTGCGTGCATATTGGGAGAACCAGGAGCATCCCTCTGTGGAGTGTCCGCTTGGAGATTTTATGGGATCTGCCCATGCAAAAGCCAACTCTTATCAATCTGCTGTTCATTCAACGGGTGAAAGAGCATCCCTGAATATCTGGCTCCCCATGCCCTTTAATGAGAAAGCAAAGATGACCCTTACCAATGAAGGAGATGAAAATGTCACCCTCTTCTACCAGATTGATTACACCATTGGAGACAGGCATCCTGAAAAGCTTGGAAGATTACACGTCTGCTTTGTGAGGGAGAATCCCACAATTTTAAAGGAAGATTTTGAAATCCTTCCCAAAAGAACCGGGGAAGGAAGATTTATTGGAACGGTATTGGGAATTCGAACACTGGAAGGCAACTGGTGGGGAGAAGGAGAAGTGAAAGTATTTATGGATGGAGATACTGAGTTCCCTACCATCTGTGGCACAGGTAGTGAAGATTATGTATGCGTTTCCTATGGTATGCAGCAGACTCCTTTCCAGTATCATGGATGCAGCTGGAATAATGATGGCTTCATATCTATGTACCGCTGGCATTTGCCCGATCCAATCTATTGGAAAGAGGAGTGCCGCATCACTATTCAGCAAATAGGATATAGTTCGAAGTTACGGGAAGAAATCGGACATCCGTTATACGAAAGGCAGGACGACTGGAGTAGTGCCACCTTCTGGTACGAGCCTGTTCCAAGTGCCCAACTGCCTGAGTTTCCAGACCTGGGACGCCGGACTGCGAACCTCTGGGTGGAGACAGAAGATTAGTTCATATTACTTGTTCTAATCAGTTTTCAAACATATTGAAATTATTTTCCTAATCCATTTGAAATGAAAAACTTCAACAACAAACCAGGACACATTCGTAACTATTTGTTAATCATCACACTAGTGCTCTTCCCCCTTTCATGTGAGGTCAATCAGGATCAGTCAGAAAAAGGTGAGAGGGCTTTTAATGGTCTCTACGAAGATGAATACCTGAACCGGGTCGCATTTCCCATGGGGGGTATCGGTGCCGGTATGATCTGTCTGGAAGGAACCGGAGGAATATCACATGTCTCAGTCCGGAACAAACCGGATATCTTTCACGAACCTGTTATGTTTTCAGCCATCTCCATCAAAGGGCTTGAGAACGGGGCAAAGGTGCTTGAAGGACCCGTGGCGGACTGGAAAGTATTTGGTAATTCGGGTACAGGGAACGGAAACGGGAAAGGAGCAGATGGTTATCCACATTTTGCAAAGGCTTCATTTTCTGCCCGTTTCCCCTTTGCAAAGGTTGACCTGGAGGATGATGATATCCCGCTTCAAGTGAGCATTTCCGGATGGAGCCCCTTTATTCCGGGCGAAGCAGACAATTCAAGTCTACCGGTGGCCTCCCTTGAATATACATTTAAGAACAATTCCAATAAAGCAATAGAAGCTCTGTTTTCCAGTCATGCCGAGAATTTTATGCGAATTGAAGAGCCAACTGTGTGGGGTGGAAGAAGGCTTGATGAGGGAAGCTCTATTTCAGGGATACGAAACGGATTCCTGCTCAGCCAGTCATGCACACCTGAAAAAGCCCATTATAAGGGTGATTTTGCAATCTTCACTGACAACAAGAATACGGTAACCGACCTTTGCTGGTTCAGGGGAGGATGGTTTGATTCAAAGACCATGATCTGGAAGGATCTGAGTGAATTTTCCTATGAGGATGACACCACCACCGTCGGATCAAATGGGGCTTCTCTCTATGTTCCGTTTGATCTTGAGCCTGGAGAAGAGAAGACCATACGGTTGCAAATGGCATGGTATGTGCCTCATTCAGATTTGCGTACAGGTCCGGTGCCAACCACTGAAGAGCTGGCAAGTGCCGGGGATGTTGCCTGTGATCCCGAAACAGGTTGCTGTCCGCCATCTGAGGCCAGTCTCTATTATGAACCCTGGTATTCAGGACAATATAAAGATATTGATGAATTGATTGGTTACTGGAGCAAGCGTTACAGTGATCTCAGGTCTGATTCACAACTATTTTCAAATGCATTTTATAATTCAACTCTTCCGGCTGAAGTATTGGAAGCTGTTGCTGCCAACCTGACCATTCTGAAATCACCTACAGTGCTTCGTCAGAAGGATGGGAGACTCTGGGCATGGGAAGGTTGTCATGATGCTGCCGGATGCTGTAATGGTTCATGTACGCATGTCTGGAATTATGCCCAGGCCATCCCTCATCTCTTTCCAGGCCTTGAGAGAACGCTTAGGGAGACAGAATTTGAGGTGAGTCAGGATCCCTCCGGTCATCAGAATTTCAGGTCAGCCCTACCCATACGCCTGACCGATCATAATTTCCATGCCGCTGCTGATGGACAGCTTGGCGGAATGATGAAGATGCATCGCGAGTGGAGGATTTCCGGGGATACAAAATGGATGAAGGAGCGTTTGCCTGCTGTGAAAAGGAGTCTTGATTACTGTATCAGTCAATGGGATCCGGAAGGGAAAGGAATTCTGGAGGAACCTCACCACAACACTTATGATATTGAATTCTGGGGTCCCGACGGGATGTGTACAAGCTTTTACCTGGGTGCTCTTAAAGCGTTCATTGCCATGGGCAGTGAGGCTGGCATTGATATTTCTGAGTACGAGGAACTTGCTAAGAAGGGTATAGCTTATATGGAAAGTGATTTATACAACGGAGCCTATTTTATTCAGAAAACTCAGTGGGAAGGCTTAAAAGCAGCAGATCCCGTTGAAGCGTCAAAAAAGAGTTTTGGTGGGTTGTATTCTCCGGAAGCATTGGATATACTTAAAAAGGAGGGACCTAAATACCAGTATGGGAATGGTTGCCTCTCTGATGGTATTCTTGGTAACTGGATAGGCGAGATGTGTTACCTCGACAACTTCCTGGATGCAGAGAAAGTAAAGAACCATCTGGTATCCATCCATAAATATAATTACAAACCAGATCTCTCAGATCACGTGAATCCCCAACGTCCCGGATATGCCATCAATAAGGATGGAGGATTGCTTCTCTGTTCATGGCCGGAAGGAGACGAACCTTCACTGCCTTTTGTCTACAGCAATGAGGTGTGGACCGGTATCGAATACCAGGTGGCTTCTCACCTGATGATAGCGGGTGAAGTTGAGAAGGGACTGGATATTGTGAGGGCTGCCAGAGAGAGGTATGATGGCAGGGTAAGAAATCCGTTCAATGAATATGAATGCGGACACTGGTATGCAAGGGCCATGAGCAGTTATGGCCTGTTGCAGGGTCTCACAGGGATTCAATATGATGCGGTGGATAAATCTCTGGATGTGGATTCCAGGGTGGGTGAAAGTTTTACGAGCTTTTTCTCCACACAAAGCGGTTGGGGGAATCTTGAATTTAATGATAATGAGATCATCCTGAAGGTAGCCTATGGTTACCTTGATTTGAGGGAATTGAACTTCACCCATGAAAAGGGCCTTTCGGCAATCAGCAAGATCAGTGTTGCTTCGGAAGAGATTCAGTCTCGATTTGAGCAGGAAGATGGATTGAATAAGGTTCTTTTCGAAAAGGAGTTGAAACTGGATCGGGGGGATGAGATGATTGTAAGTTTTAAATAATAGTAAATGATCAAAGCAATTCGTGCAATTTGGATTTTCAGTCTCTCTCTCATCCTGGTGTATGGATGTAGTGATTCGAAAAGGGGTACTCAGGAAGTTAGCACTGGTATTGAGGTCAGAAAGACTATCATATATGTTGAAGATGAACAGTGTGAAGATGTCGCACTGTTTTACCATGAGATGCTGGGGATTCCGTATCTGAAGAATGGAGAGGATTATAAATGGGTTGAGTTTGAAACAGGAGCTTGCAAACTCTGTATCCATCATAATAACAAGGGAATGAAAATGCCAATGAGCGGTACAACTCACATCGTTTTCTATTTGGAAAATCAGGATCGGGTGAAGTCATTGTATGAAAAACTGATCTCTTCAAAATATGAAATGAAGGAAATTGGCAAAACAGATAAGGTTTTAAAACCTGGAGAGATAAGTCAGTTAATATCATGGGAAACTTCAAAAGGTGAGTCCATAACCAGTTTCTGGTGTTCAGACCCTGTAGGAAATATTGTTCAGATAGAACCCAGGCACGAAGAGTAAAAAGTTACACGAGACAATTGAAATAAATATTATTTAAGAGTGAAAAATTCTGTTCGAATTGCCATAGAATTGAGCATAATACTGCTTATAACAGGAACTACTTTCTTTTCCTGTACATCTTCTGAGAAGGAGTTCTCGAAATTTGAAAGTTCCTGGAAGAATCAGAACAACAGGTTCTGGATCGGACCGGAGTATTGGGCAAACAGGATACAGGACTGGCAGATTAATAATGGACGGCTTGAATGTGTGGAAGGGAGCAAGTCTCTCAGAACCCTTCATTTGCTAACCCGTACCCTGGAAGGAGGGGCCGGAACCCTGGAAATGAGTGTGGAGACAGGATTGATCAGCAGCATTAACGGGTCCGGATCAAATTCAATAAGCGGATTTATGATTGCTGCAGGTAATCTCGATCTTCATTACAAAGCACGGGCACAGATCCACAATTGTTATGGGAATAATGCAGGTTATCTGGCTGGGATAAGAGGGGATGGTCAACTGGTGGTCATTGATAATCATGACAGTCTGAAAGTCCTCCCGGTAATCACTGAAAAGGAGGGTCTGGTTTTCCTCAGGGAGGGTATCCCGGTGAAGCTTACAGTTTTGCTTGAGCCGGGTGTTGATGGATATTCACTTACGCTATCTGCTATCGATGAAAATGAGGATGTAATAGCCAGGGTCAGGGCGGATCATCTGCCGGCTGATGGATTATCGGGGAATATCGCACTTGTTGCTCATTATGGTGCGGATGAAAACAATCAATCTTTCTGGTTCCGGGACTGGCAGGTCAGCGGTAGCAAAATTGAAGCTTATGATGACAGGGCCTGGGGTCCTGTGCTGAGTGTATTATATACCGTGAGCCGCAACACCCTTAAGATGACTGCCCAGTTTCCTCCTCTGGGGGATGAGGATGAAAAGGTTGCATACCTTGAAGTCAGAGAATTCGGGAGTCGCTCATGGATGACAATTGCTGAAAGCAGGATGATTGAACCCGGCTGGACAATCCCCTTCAGGGTAGAAGGATGGGATGATGCCTGTGATCATGAATTCAGGATTCGTTATGATTTATTTGATGGAAGTGGAAAAAAGAGGAGATTCTACTACACCGGAGTGATACCAAAAAACCCTGAATCCCGTGATGAGTTTGTTATAGCAGCCTTTACCGGGAATTATAACGGGAAGAGCATCCAGGACTGGAGAGCAGGTACACAATTCTATGATTTTTCGCATAATACCATGTGGTTTCCACATGAGAATCTTGACAGGAATGTGGCGATGCATAGTCCTGATATATTGGTTTATACAGGCGATCAGGTCTATGAGTCAAGCTATGTAAGAGCGGATAAAAGCGGCAACTACAGTTCTTATCTCGATTATCTGAACAAATGGTTTCTGTTTTGCTGGGCTCACGGTGATCTGACACGCAATCTACCCACAGTTTGTATCACTGACGATCATGATGTTTACCAGATCAATTACTGGGGCGAGAGAGGAAAGAAAGCGCGTGATCTACCAGAAGCCGATAGCTGGGAAGAGATGATCTCATTGCTTCCTGATGAATATAAAAATATGGTTCAGGCTTACCGCCATGACGGGGGTGGTTATGAGATGCCGGCCGATTGGGTAAATATGGTACAGAGAAGTCAGTGCAGCCATCTGCCTGACCCATGGGACCCTACTCCGGTGAGGCAGGGAATTGAAGTGTATTATTCCGATATATTATATGGTGGAATTGGGTTTGCGATACTGGAAGACCGGAAATTCAAAACGGCTCCCAGGGATTTGTTGCCGGAGGCAAACATTCGAAATGGTTTTCCTTTGAATAGTGGTTATGATTTGAAAGATGCGGATCATCCCGATGCTGTGTTGCTGGGTGAGCGGCAGCTGGAATTTATTGATACATGGGCCACCAACTGGAAAGGAACGGATATGAAAATTGCCCTGTCCGCCACAATTTTTTCATGTGCAAACTCAATTCCGTCAGGTGAAGATGGTCTTAAACTGGATCGACTGAAGAATTATCCTAAAGGGGTTGAACCATCCGGCTATTCACCTTCAAAGGATTTTGATACAAACGGATGGCCTCAGAGCGGACGGAACAAGGCTATTGAAACCTTAAGAAAGGGTTTTGTTTTTATGATTGCCGGTGATCAGCATCTGGGTACCATTGTTCACCATGGTGTGGATGAATGGGACGACGCCGGCTACTCATTCTGTGTTCCGGCCATTGGAAATATAGCTCCCCGCCGTTGGTTCACTAAGGATAAGGGATTAAATCATATGGATGGAATGCCGGGATATACAGGAAATCATATGGATGCCTTTGGTAACAGGATGAACATATGGGCAGCTTCCAATCCTTACACAACCGGCAGGGAACCAGAAGGGCTTTACGACAGGGCAACAGGTTATGGTATTATCAGGTTAAATAAAAAGTCACAGGAGATTACCATGGAGTGCTGGCCACGTTTTGCAACTCCCAATGATCCAAAAGCCGATCAATATGAAGGGTGGCCAAAAACCATTCAAATGGCTGAAAATTATGGTCGAATCCCCGTGGCATACCTTCCAACTTTCAAAATAGACGGATTACAAAAACCTCCGGTGGTCCGGGTTATTGAAGAGACAACCGGAGAAACGATCTATACAGTAAGGGCAAAAACCAATACCATAAGGCTCAAGGTGTTTAACCAGGGCGAGTATACGGTTTGGATAGGGGAGCCTGGAACTGGCAACATGAAGAAGATTGTAGGGGTAAGATCCATGGCAGAGGATCAGCAGTCGGACATTACAATTGATTTTGATTTGTAATCGCAACACTAACCATAAAAATTTGACGATGAAACAAACATTTATTTTCCTACTGGCTCTTATTCTTACCATCCCGGCCTGTAAAGAGGAGCCTGAAAAGTACAACGGTCTGGATCTGAACATGGGGAACCTCTATCGCATGTCGGATGCCAGATCCCGGTCTATCAGTCCTGAAAACTTCACCGGAGAGAAAGGCAAAGGCGGTATGGCTACCCTGGAAGAGGGGAATGCTGCACACGCTGCACGTGATCTTGGACAGGGATGGAAAGTGAATCCATATATTTTTATTGAGTCGGGTGAAGAATTTACCCTTGCTGAAATAGAAGGAGAAGGGGCCATTCAGCATATCTGGATGACACCCGTTTGTGACTACCGCCTGAACATTATCAGATTTTACTGGGACGATGAAACGGAACCTTCGGTTGAAGTTCCTGTTGGCGACTTTTTTGCCTCGGGTTGGGGCATGTCTTTTGAACCCAGGATCCAGTCGCTTGCTATATGTGTGAATCCAAAAAGCGGCTTAAACTGTTACTGGCAGATGCCTTTTCAAAAGAAGTGCAGAATCACGATGGAAAACAGGGGTGATGATAAGGCAACTATATATTACCAGATTGATTATACACTTACTGATGTGCCCGACGATGCAGCCTATTTCCATGCACAGTTTAACAGGGTACACCCTCTTCCATACAAAGAAGATTATACCATTGTTGAAAATATCAAAGGAAAGGGCCATTACGTAGGTACCTATATGGCGCGTGGAGCATATGATGAAGATTGGTGGGGAGAAGGAGAGATCAAGTTTTTTATGGATGGTGATGATACCTTCCCTTGCAGGATGATATAGCATCTGTTGCTTACTGGTATCAGCAGGAACCTCATAATCCATTTCCTGATCTGCCTTCAAAAGAGAAGCTGATTATTAATTTAGAAAATCCGAACCCCATGAAATAAACAGACTATGTAATGCTATATGAAAATTAGAGAGTTGGAACACCCGATTTGCCCATTGGGGGAATGCCCTGTCTGGGATGAGGCTAATAACTGTTTTTACTGGTCAGATATTCTGCTTGGCAGGATTTATCGGTATTCATTGTTGTCCGAAACAGTGGATTTAATCTATGAAACAGAGAGGCAAATAGGGGGGGTGCTTCTCAGCGATAACGGTCAGTTGATACTATTTACAGATAAGGATATCAGAAAACTTACATTGGGCACAAAAAGTATAGAAATTGTCTATCAGATGAATTTTGAGACCGGCGAAAGATTCAATGATGCCATAGCGGACTCTGCCGGTCGTTTCTGGGCCGGGACAATGGATGCAACACTTTCAAAAGGTAAATTGTATCGGTTTGAAGCCGGGAAAGATCCTGTTGTGATTCTTGAGAACCTGGGGATTACTAATGGCATGGGGTTTTCAGTCGATGATCGCACTTTTTATCATACAGATTCTATTCCGCGAATAATTACCAAATATGAATACAATATCGAAACCGGAGAAATTGCAAATGGCTCCCTGTTTTTAAAAATGAATGAACAGGATGGTTCTCCGGACGGGATGGAGGTAGATTCAGAGGATAACATTTGGACAGCCTGCTGGGGAGGAAGTCAGATTATGAAACTATCTTCTTCTGGAAAGATTTTAGAAAGAATTCCCATACCCGCAAAACAGCCTTCAAGTCTGGCTTTTGGAAACAATAATGTACTGGTGACTACCGCAGCCAAGGAGGCAGATAACCTGATTACCGGGTACAACAACGACGGAGAATTTGTGGGGGGTAAAAGTTATATTATCTCAAAGTAATTATGAAGAAACAAATTATTGAAGTCTATAAGAACCCGGGCATCAAGGCTTGCTTCTATACAGGTCAAAACAATCCAGGAGTTGCTGAGGCTCTGGGGATAAAAATGTGGGACTGGACTCCGCAGGAGAGTGCAAATGTTGAGCCATGGTATTGGAATACACATACTGTCGCTCTTGCCTTCGGATGTAATGCAAGTTTTACATCGGAGGGGAAAGAGTGGATTGAAGATCTGATTACCGATGCAAATCAGGTGAAGGATATTGAAATACCGAATGTATGGGCAGGACGTACGGGTGAGATTCTCAATGAAATGCAGGCATTGAAGAGAAAACTCCCGGAAGAGACTCTGATTCGACTTCCTGATATTCAGTCCCCCCTGGGTGTTGCCGAGCTCATGTGGGATCAATCTTTTTACCTTGCGCTGCTGACCAATCCTGAAGAAATTCATCAGCTGCTTGATAAAATCACCATTTTCACAATTAATTATGTGAAGGAGATAAAGGAAGTACTTGGTGATCGCTATAATCCTTCTACACATCCACAGATATGGAGCACAAGAGAGGGGTACTATATCAGCGACGATGTAAATTCAATGATATCGCCTGAGCAGCACCTGGAGTACTCAATTGAATACATTAACAGGATTACAACAGAGCTTGGACCTGTGCATTATCACAGCTGTACATGGACAGAGCCGTATTTCGGAAATATTGACAGGCTGGAAAACGTGAAGGCAGCAAACTGGAGTTTTGGTACCAGTGCAGATCCGGCTGAACTGATCAGAAGATTTTCAGGAAAATTCTTTCTGACTCCGCATATCGATCTAAATGTACACAAAGAACATGGGATAGCATCGCTGAATAAAAACCTGAACAGTGCATGCGATTTAACAAAATATCTACTCGATAATATGCTGGAAAATACAGCACTCTATATCTGGTTTCAACCTGATTTATGTGAAGATATTGACCAGATGAAAAGGATATACAGCTTACTTGATGATTGCGGATATGCTCCTTAACTATTTAAAAATAATAAAGTTAACACTCCTGGCAGGATTAGCGCTTATGTTTTTCGGTTGCAATCAGGAGACACAGTCACCTCCGAATATTATCTTCATTATGGCCGACGATCATGCCTACCAGGCCATGAGTTGTTATGACGGCTCTCTGAACAGTACCCCAAACATCGACAGGATTGCCAGTGAAGGGATGCTGTTTATGAACAGTTATGTGACGAATTCAATTTGTGCTCCCTCCAGGGCCGTATTGCTTACAGGAAAATACAGCCACATGAATGGACACTTCACGAATGGTCATAAGTTTGACGGAACCCAGCTGACCTTTCCAAAAGTACTGCAGGAGGCAGGATATGAGACAGCGCTTATTGGTAAATGGCATCTCAGGAGTGAGCCACAGAGTTTTGATTACTGGAATGTCCTTCCCGGACAAGGACATTACTATAACCCTGATTTTATTGAGATGGGTGAGAAAAAAAGACATACGGGATATGTTACAACCCTAACCACA
>Ga0164315_10001493_pt1 | contig 17597 bp, 16 predicted proteins | sample GuaBasSedimGuay6_FD_113737 | JGI IMG/M metagenome (GOLD analysis project Ga0164315, IMG submission 113737) | Subseafloor sediment microbial communities from Guaymas Basin, Gulf of California, Mexico - Guay6, Core 4569-2, 0-3 cm | ecosystem: Environmental > Aquatic > Marine > Hydrothermal vents...
ATTTTTAGCTTAATAGCAGATGGTTCCTTCAATAACTTAAAGCGGTATGCTGATAAATTTAATCAAGAATAGAGTTAATACTCACACCAATTGAAAAAACCCGGTTTTTTACATCCAGATCAGGATTGTTTCCACTTTGATCTAATGAAACCAGACCTAAATTATATTGTAAGTCAACTTGCATTATTCTGGTTGTTCTTCTGCTTCTGTAACCCCGTCTTCGCCTTCTATTATCAAAATAGTATATGTAACCAAAGCCAATCGATAAACCTATATCATATGGGGTTATTGATTCTTTAAAATCCAAATTAGATCCTTTAGTATTTGTAATTAAGCCAGATGCATTTTCTGTTTTTTCCCACAGTTCTTGAGCATTTGCCAGGTATGCACCATATGGGCCCATCTTAGCATAAAAATTTGTAAAATTTTCTTTTAAATATACCGGTACTATTAAGTAGTCAATTTTATAGTTTGTTTCAGTAGTATATACCGAAAGATCTTCTCTTGTAATTCTTGTTCGTTGCATACCTTGCATTGAATAAGCTATGCCTGTTTCAAGGGTAAGTATGTAATTTATATGAAAGTCAAGTGAAATATATGGGCTTACACCTATACGAGGCAAGGTTTCATCATTGTTTTTGTCACCGGATAAACTTGCAATATTAAGTCCCAGGTGACCACCAACAAGAGGTTGTCCAAATGTTGTATTAGAAAGAGTAAACGCAAATATTATTAGTAAAAATATTTTATTAGTTGAACTCATCAGTTAATAATTTATCTATTTAGTTGGCCTGATGTCACTTATTATTAAATTATATAAATTCTAATTACAAAAATATTAGTTAATGAAATACTTAACAAAAAAACGGCCAAAATTGATTTTTGTTTTAAATAAGCAGATTAATTCTATAAAAAATCATATATATTTTATCTTTTATTGATTTTTTCTGTAAAGGGATTGGGAAAATGGAGTGTATTCACTGTTATTTTAAAAAATATATGGTAGTATATCAACGAATTGTTAAAATTGATATATTTTTTGTTGGAAATTGTTTTGATAATTTATTTTTTCATTATATCTTTGACCGAACGTTCAGTCAAAAAACATGTCTCCAAGAACAAAAAAGCAATATAAGGAAATTAGAAAAGAGAAGCGTGCCATCATTATGGAAGCAGCGGTTGAAGTTTTTGCTGAAAAAACCTTTATGGGTGCTTCGGTTAGCATGATTACCAAAAAAGCAGGTGTGTCAAAGGGTTTGCTTTATAATTACTTTGAAAGCAAGGAAGATTTGCTAAGACAAATAATTTTTGAAGGCTTTGAAGAATTTGCTCACGTTTTTGACCCCAACAAAGACGGTAGTTTAACTGAGAATGAATTCAAATACTTTATCGATGAAACTTTTAGGCTTCTACAGAAAGATACTTACTTTTGGAAATTATACTTTTCAATTGTTATGCAACCAGATGTTATGCTGTTGGTTCAGGATAAAATTATGGAAATGATTGGGCCATTTTTACAAACTTTAACTGAATATTACGAAAAGAAGGGGGTTGAAAATCCAATGGCATATGCTAGATTGATGGGTTCAATCATGGATGGTGTTTCAATGAACTACCTTGTTGACCCGGAAGGTTTTCCTGTTGAGGATATTAAAAAAATATTAATAGATAAGTTTAAATAATTAAATTATGCACAAGAGAGTTTTAATTTTAACAACTGTTTTGTTTTTTTCAGTTTTTATTTCTGCACAAAATGCTACGGATATTATAAAAAAAGCAAACGATAAAGAAAGGGGGATCACTAACAAGGGTACTATGACCATGACCATTGTAAGGCCAACATGGTCAAGAACCGTAAAGTTTAAAACATGGGGAAAAGGGCGCGAATATTCAATGACCCTAATTACCTATCCTGCCAAAGAAAAAGGGCAAACCTTTTTAAAACGCAAAAACGAACTCTGGAACTGGAACCCAACAATCAGCCGGATGATTAAGTTACCACCCTCAATGATGTCTCAGGGTTGGATGGGTTCAGATTATACCAATGATGATATTTTGAAAGAATCATCAATAGTAGTTGATTATAATCATAAAATTATTGGTAGTGAAAAAGTTTCCGGCTACGATTGTTATAAAATTGAAATGATGCCTAAAGAAGAGGCTGTCGTAGTTTGGGGGAAACTTATTAAATGGGTAAGTAAAAAGGATTATCTTCAACTAAAGTCTGTTTATTACGATGAAGATGGTTATGTGATTAAAACTGAAATTGGTAAAGATGTGAAAAAAATGGGGGGGCGACTATTACCTACTACTATAGAAATACTGCCGGAAGATGAACCCGGACATAAAACATTGGTAATTATAAACAGTGTGGAGTTTGATATGCCAATGAAGGAAACTTTTTTTTCGCAACAAAATATGAAAAGGCTTAGGTAAAAGCAGACGGTCATTAGTAGGCAGTTTTAGTTGCTGAAAAAGCGCTGCAGGTTAAAGTTGAAAATTGAGCAAAATAGTATAGAAAGAATTATAAAAATGAAACCAGTCTGGATTCTTTCGGGATGGTTCCATCTGACAACTAATAAAAAATAAACAGATGAATAATTTAAAAATGGCTTGGCGAAATTTATGGCGAAATAAAAGAAGAACATTGATTACTGTTTCTTCAATATTTTTCGGTGTTTTTTTAGCTGCATTAATGAATTCAATGCAGGAAGGTTCATACTCTTCAATGATTGATAATGTGGTTAAGTTTTATTCAGGTTATATTCAAATTCAAAATGAAGAATATTGGGATAAAAAGACAATAAATAATTCTTTTGAAATAAATGAAGAGTTAACTGATAAAATAGAGAAAGTTCAGGAAATCACTAATTATTCTGAAAGGTTAGAGTCATTTTGTTTAGCCTCATCAGAAACCATTACACAAGGTGCATTAATTGTTGGTGTAAATCCTGATAAAGAAAATGAAGTAACAAGTTTATCAAAATGGATAAGAGAAGATGGTCAATATCTTAAAAATGGGGAAAATGGTGTTTTAGTTGGAGAGCTTTTGTCAAAACATTTAAAATTAAATGTTGGCGATACTCTTGTAATTATTGGGCAAGGTTATCATGGAGTGAGTGCTGCCGGTAAGTATCCAGTTAAAGGAATTTTGGAATTTCCCTCACCTGAGTTAAGCAAAAGGTTTATTTACATGGATATAAACATTGCACAAGAATTATTTTCTGCTCCAAACAGGTTTACATCAATTGCTTTAATGGTTGAAAATCAACAATATGTTGATATTGCAAATAAAGAATTGGCATCTATTATTGAAAAACCCTTAACAACAATGTCCTGGGCTGAAATGCAACCCGAATTAGTTCAAATGATAGGTAGTGACCGTGCAGGAGGTGTTTTGATGATTAGTATCTTATATATTGTTATTGGTTTTGGAATATTTGGAACAATAATGATGTTAATGGCAGAAAGAAAAAGAGAATTTGCCGTGATGATTTCTGTTGGGATGAGAAAAATGAAGCTTGTATTAATTGTAATCTACGAAACAATATTAATTGGTGTATTAGGCGTACTTTCAGGATTTATAGCAAGCTCCCCAATAATTAGTTATATGTCGCAAAATCCAATACCGCTTGGTGGCGATGCCGCACAATGGATGATTGATATGGGAATTGAACCTGTATTTGCATTTTCAATGGCTCCGGAAGTTTTCTTAAAACAAGCAATTATCATTTTTGTAATGGTGCTGTTTGTAGCCATTTATCCAATAGCATCAATAAAAAGGCTAAAGGTTATTCAGGCCTTGAGAGGGTAAAGAGTAATGAATATTGTTGATTGAAGATTGACTATTTTTTTGGTGCATAAACAGGGCAACTCCCTAAAAGTGCATAAACGAATAATAATATCAACATTAAAGATAATAAATAAAACATCTAAAATAAATTAACATGGTAATTTGGACAGTATCGTGGCGAAATGTTTGGCGCAATAAGCTAAGAAGCTTAGTCATTTTTACGGCCATAGCAATTGGTGTATTTGCTAGTGTATTTACAACTGCATTTATGCAAGGAATGTCTGATCAACGAATTGAATCAGCCATAAAAACAGAAATTTCATTTATTCAGTTGCATAATCCGAAATTTGAAGAAGCACAAGATATAAATGCTTTGATTAATAAAATAGACGAAAAGAAAAAGAAGATTTCTGAAATTCCAAATGTTAGTGGGCAAAGTGAGCGTATTGTCATTAACGGAATGGCGGCTTCAGCAGAAACATCATCCGGTGTCCGTCTATATGGAATTAATACAGAAGATGAATTTAAGGTTACGAATATTAATGAAAAGCTTATTGAAGGTGAATTTTTTGATGGAATTAAAAGAAATCCTGTTGTTATCGGACACAAACTTGCTGATAAATTGAACCTTAAATTGCGATCGAAAATTATTTTTACTTTTCAGGATTATGAAGGAAATCTTACAGGGGGGGCATTTAAGATAGCAGGGATTTATAAAACAAGCAATTCCATGTTTGATGAATCCACAATTTTTGTAAGAAAATCAGACTTACAAAGACTAACAATGATTCCTGAAAATTCAGCTCATGAAATTGTTGTTAATCTTGATAATCAGGAATTTGACAAAATGGTAAAGACAAAAATTGTTGAGCTTTTTCTTGATACAAAAACGAAATTATGGACTGAACTAAAGCCTGAACTAGCTTTATTCAATGAAGTTATGGGCATGTATATGTATATTTTTGTTGGAATTATATTGTTTGCACTAGGTTTTGGTATTGTGAATACCATGCTAATGGTTGTGCTTGAACGAGTAAAAGAAATTGGAATGTTACTGGCTGTTGGAATGAACAGAATGAGGGTTTTCAAAATGATTGTTCTCGAAACTGTTTTTCTATCGCTTACAGGTGGTTTTGTAGGGATTGTTTTAGGTGGGTTAGTATCACAATATTATTCGGTAAATCCAATTGATTTATCTATTTGGTCTGCCGGTCTTTCAAAAATTGGCTGGTCAAGCCTGGTAAATACAAGTATTAGTTTTGAGTCACTAATTGGTATAACGCTTATGGTAATTATTACCGGAATACTGGCTGCCATTTACCCTGCAAGAAAAGCGCTGAAGCTTAATCCTGCTGATGCGTTAAGAACAGAATAAAGAAAGATAAAAGTCAAAAGTAAAAAGACAAAAGGCAAAAGTTCAAAGATAAAAGTGAAGAAGAAATACTATTGAAATAATGAAAAACGATTTATTAGAAAGGCTGTTTGATTTTGCAATTAGAGTTATCAAATTTTTGAGAACATTACCGGATAACCCAGAAACAAAAATAATCAGATATCAATTAATTAAATGTTCAACATCAACTGGTGCTAATTATGAAGAAGCTCAGGCTGGTTCCTCGAAGGCCGATTTTACAAATAAAGTTAGAATTTCCTTACGTGAGATGAGAGAGTCAAATTATTGGTTAAGAGTAATTGCCGCTCTTGAATTTAACAATATTAACCAAAAAGAATTGGAATGGCTTGTCAATGAATCAAAAGAATTAAAATTAATACTTGGTTCAATTGTTCAAAAGTCCAGACTGTAGTTTCTTACTTTTATCTTGTGCCTTTTATCTTTTATCTTAAATACCTGTCATATAAATTTTGAAGTAAACAACATATAAAACACGACATCATGAGCATAATTAGTATAGAAAATATCACGAAAGTTTATACAGAAACAGAAGTTGAAGTACATGCCGTTAACGGAATTGATTTAAATTTTGAGGAAGGTGAATTTGCGGCAATTGTTGGTCCTTCAGGTTCGGGTAAAACCACATTGCTTAATATGCTGGGCGGTTTAGATACACCAACTTCGGGTAAAATTACCATTAATAATACAGATATAAGCCATTTATCAGGGTCTCAACTGATTGATTTCCGCTTATGGAATATTGGGTTTGTTTTTCAGGCATATAATCTAATCCCGGTATTAACAGCCAAGGAAAATGTAGAATTTATAATGCATTTACAGGGAATGAAAAAAAATGAACGTGAGGCAAGAACTAAGGAGTTGCTTTCATCTGTTGGTCTGGGCGATAGGTTAAATAGCCGTCCATCAAAACTGTCAGGTGGTCAGCAACAAAGGGTAGCGGTTGCCCGTGCGTTGGCATCAAAACCAAAATTTGTACTTGCAGACGAACCCACAGCAAACCTTGATTCAAAATCAACCGAAAACCTTCTTGATATAATGGAACGGCTGAACAAAGAAGAAAACATCACTTTTATTTTTGCTACTCATGATGCCCGGGTAATGAAAAAAGCACGACGTGTAATTACTGTTGAAGATGGAAAAATAGTTTCCGATGTACGGAAGAATGGGGGGGAGTAGTTTTGTAATTAGAGAATTTGGCTGCCGCCCATTCAGGATTATGTAGGAACTATACGTCTTGCACAATGGGCAACACCCATTGTTAATGCTTTAGCCCTTCAGGGCTGTTACTAATAAGATTTAAAATCAGGGTGAAGCCCTGAAAGCACCAAAATAGGGCAACGCCCTATTGTTTAACAAAGAACGTCCAAACCAGCCCTGAAAGGGCATAAGCAAATGGACAGAACTTAACTAAAATAACAAAATCATGCCACAATCATTATCAAAAGTATACGTGCATATCACTTTCAGCACTAAAAATCGTCAAAATCTTATAGATGATGATATTAAAAATAAACTGTTTGAATATTTAGGGGGGATTTGTAAAAAGCTGGAGTGTAACCCTGTCAAAGTTGGTGGCTACCAAAATCATATTCATATTTTATGTATCTTATCAAAAAAAATTACACAAATAAAGTTGTTGGAAGAAGTGAAAAAGAGTTCATCGAAATGGATTAAAACTCAAAGCACCAAATATTCAAACTTTTATTGGCAAGATGGATATGGTATTTTTTCTGTGAATCCATATGAAATTGATATTGTTGAAAAGTATATTGAAAATCAGGAAGAACATCATAAAACAAGAACTTTTCAGGATGAGTACAGGGCGTTTCTTAAAAAGTATGAGGTAGAATATGATGAACGCTATGTTTGGGATTAATAAATTTTGACTTTTAAAGTGCACATTGAATAAGCTGTCGCCCTTTCAGGGCTATGTTGGAACTATACATTCTGTACAATGGGCGTTGCCCATTGTTTGTGCTTTTGCCCTTTCAGGGCGAATACAGATTTGTTGAACAGTTGTTAGATTTATGATGTTTGTACAAAACAGTTGGTTTTTTGGAAAGGAACAGGGTGAAGCCCTGACAGCACCAAAATAGGACAATGCCCTATTGTTTAACAAAGAACGTCCAAACAAGCCCTGAAAGGGCATAAGCAAAAAGAGGATATAGATAAGATTAAATGAAAAACATAAGAATATATATAATATTAATTCTCTTTACAATAGCAACAACTGTTTCTGCCCAGGAAGAAGAACTAAAAAAATGGGAGCTTAATGGTTACATCACCAATATGCAATCTGTTCAGTTTGAGGATATCAAAGGTATTTGGTTAAACGATAATTTGATTAATAACAGATTAAATTTTAACTGGTATCCGAATGATAAATGGAGGTTTAATTTAGGATTAAGAAACCGAATTTTTACTGGTGAAAGTGTTAAACTCGTACCTGATTATGATGAATTATTACTTAATTCAGAGCAAGGATGGATGGATCTAAGTCGAAATGTGATAAATGAGCAATCAATAATCCTGAATATGGGAATTGACCGTATATATTTGCAATATGAAATGGGTAATTTTAGTGCAACCCTGGGGCGACAAAGAATAAATTGGGGTAAAAATTATGTATGGAATCCAAATGACCTATTTAATGCCTATTCCTTTTTTGATTTTGATTATCCCGAAAAGCCGGGAAGTGATGCCCTCAGGTTACAATATTACACAGGAATGGCTTCTTCGCTTGAATTGGCTGTTAAAGTAAGTAAAGCAAACTTGGATACGCTAACAAACAAAGAGGAAGAAAAAATTACCGCAGCAGCACTTTGGCGTTTTAATAAATGGAATTATGATTTTCAAATGCTAGCAGGTTTGCTTGAAGATAATGAATTCGCTATTGGTGGTGGTTGGTCAGGTGCAATTAAAAGTTTAGATTTTAAAGGAGAATTTACTTATCTGCATCCAAAAGATAATATGAGTGATACAAGTGGGCAGTTTATTGCTTCGGTTTCATTGGGTTATATGTTCCCAAATTCATTGAATTTACAATTTGAATTTTTATATACGGATATTCCCTCTGATGGAATAAATAGCTTTTACCAGTATTACTACCAACCACTTTCGGTAAAAACCTTATCTTTTACTGAATATAATTTATTTGGGCAAGTGGGTTTTCAAATATCCCCTTTGCTCACGGCCAATATTGCTGGTATGTATTATCCAAAAATAAAAGGCTACTTTTTCGGACCAACTTTTGATTATTCTTTTACCGATAATTTATTTACATCAATAGTTATACAAACTTTTAGTGGCGAATCACCTGATCCTGTCAGTGGTGAAATGATCCGAAATGATGCTACTTTTGCTTATTTAAGGCTTAAATGGAGCTTCTAATCCAACTTTTATTTTATTCTTGGATATCTATGAAGAAAATTACTTTTTCAAATATCTTTTAACTTTCATTTCGACTGATTCTTCTGTTGTTAAAAGAAATATAGAAGCCCATATCTTATTATTCAAATTGTTAAAGTCAAAATCATTGTTATAATAAAGAAAACCTGATACTGCAGTTGGTGAAAGCCCACCTGCAGCTTTTATGCTTTCATGTAACGCTTTATAATAGGTGCTATTTTTTCCTAATTCCTCTATTATATCTACGTATTCACCATTGTTATTTAAATCAATAGATATAAAGTTATTTGGGTAATATAAGGTCGTATCACGAGTTCTTACTATTCTTGATGTTGTTGATTTAACCCATATTTTTTTAAACAAAATAGTGTCGATGTTAAAAAGGAAAGAGTATTTCTGTTCTTCGTTAAAAGATAATCCGCTCTCATCACCATTTGCAGCCAATTGGTAGACTGAATCTAAATAATAATGATAAGCTTTGTCGATTTCAGTATATTTATTTTTAGATAGAATCAAGCTGTCAACATACGAAACAATATTCGATAATTCATTTCTCTCTGATTTTGTGAAATGCTTTTTATATAAACTTGTCTCAAATTCATTCCCTGAATTAAGATTATTACAGCTCAGTAAACCAATAAAGAGAAAGCTAATTATTAAATATCTCATGTCCTTTCTATTTTATACTATTCTAAAGATTGTGTAAATGGTAGAATTAAAGACCTTTATGCTTGAGATATAGATTTCTTTAACTTTCTATTCTTAATAATCACACCAAAAACAAGAACCAATGATGCTACAATAAATGCTGGAATAAATGACGATTTGTTATTCATTTGCTCAGGTGAAAGCGTTCCCCAAGTGAAGAAGCTTAAATTGACAATAAACCCAAAAAGCAGACTATAAAAAGCTTGTTTTTTATATTGATAAACTTCCTTTTTTGTAAGTGCCAGAAAACTTACAGGAACAAAAATGACAATGCTTGCTATTCCAACCACCATTAAATCAACAATCTTAGGTAGTACCAAAGCCATTGCAAGAGCTGTTAATCCAAAAAATACCGAGATTATTCTTATATTCTTATGCAACTTTTTGGTATTTGGCTCTTCTTTCTTTTTTTTCCAGCCTGCAAAATCTTTTATGGCTGATATTGAAATAATGTTTAAAAAACTATCACCGGATGACATTAAAGCAGCCATCAATCCCACAACGGCAAAACCCAAAATAAAAGGCGAACTATGCCTGTCCAGAAATAAATAGGCTACGTCTTTTGAATCTATATCTGTGTCAAGCACTATTCTTAGAGTCATTCCCACAAGTGGAAATATGATATAAAAAGGTAGCATTCCTAAACCAGAAAAGATACTGACCCTTTTTGCCGTTCTCTCGTCCTTTGCAGCCAATATTCTTTGCCAGATATCCATACGGATTAAAACTGAATGTGACAAAAACAGGGGTAATGCAATGAGAAAGGCAATGCCTTCAGCTGTTCCGTTTAGCATGTTCGATGGTAATTCGCTTAATCTGGTAAGGTGCTCAGTATCAACCCAAACACCGGGAATAAATATGAAAATAATCATTAAAACAATAATGGCAAACTGAATAAGATCGGTAATAATTACACCTGCCAGGCCTGCAAATGCCGTATATACAATTACAATAATACTTGAAATAATCGCCGCTTCTACATAACCGATTTCAAAGGCAAATTTTAATAAGGATGCCATACCCACGAATTGTGCTGCAAGCAGAAAGAAGAAAATAAAAACATTAATTCCGGTCATTAAAGACGAAAATGTTCTTGAGTAGTTGTCCGTTTCGTTTTTTGTATATTTATTATTCAAAAACTGGGGGAAGGAATAAATTTTTTGTTCGCGGCCCATGGTATTTATCTTCCCCGCAAAACGCGACAATATGAAGAAACCGATTACATAAGCAATACCAATACCAACAGCAGCAAAACCTGACTCATAACCCATTGCCATTAATCCCATAGATGTTCCACCACCTACAAATGTGGCAAGTGTTGTAGCGACCAGGGGAAATGTTTTTGTATTTCGATTATTTACTAAGTAGTTTTCTAAATCGCCCGATTTTACATGTTTAAGGGTAAAATAAATAATGAGGAATAAATACAGTATCAGCCAAAAAATAATCCAGTTCATATAATTTAGTTTGATAAGGATGTAAATATATAAAAAAATGTAAATTTATCATTACCGAATTAATTCTATTTAGAATCTTTCTAAATAAATAACTACCTTTGTCGTTTTTAAAAAAGCAAAGAAAATTTATAGAATATAAAATGGATAAAAATAATAAAACAGTAATCATTTTAGGAAGTTCCCGATCTGATGGAAACACTAGAAAAGTAGTTGATCGTGTTATTTCATATAATAATGAAATTGATTTAATTGATTTAGGAAATTACGATATTAGCTACTTCGATTATGAGTATAAAAATCAGGGTGATGATTTTCAAAAAATTGCTAAAAAATTGCTGACTTATGACCAAATTATTTTCGCCACACCAGTATATTGGTTTTCAATGAGTGCCCCTTTAAAAACTTTTTTCGACCGATTTTCTGATTTACTGCATCTGCATAAAGAAATGGGTAGAAAATTACGGGGGAAAACTATGGGAATGATTAGTTCCAGCTCAGGAAATAATATTAACGATTATTTTAGGTCGCCTTTTATTGAATCAGCAAAATATTTGGGAATGAATTATATTGGGGATATGCATAGTTGGTTAATAGATGATAAAATTCCTGATGAGGTGGATCAGATTATTAAGAAATTTGCATCTAAATTAGGGAAAGCCGAGAAAATTGTAACGATTAATTAGTTCTTTTACATAAAGTGAGGTTTTTTTAAGATTTAGCTTTTTTCATTTTATGAAATAGCAGTATTCAGTTCACAGTTGGCATGTTTTGCAAAGCTAGTACATATTGTAGACTGCCTACTGCCAACTTCAACATCTTTCAAAATAAGTGATTGGGCAAAAGCAACAAATTGAGACTTTATGAAAATATTAACTAGGCTGAATTCCTACTCGCATTAATATTACCATATAATGACCGTTTTACGATTTTCTCATAAATAGTTTTGTAGCTTGAGTTTTGTTCAATTTTCTGTAAGGCATATTGTTGAATAACTTGTAATGGCAGTACAATTCTTTCTCTAACTTCGATAGAGCTCCTGGTAACAGGCTCTTCTTCCATTAAAACATTGTAACCGGATATAAGCAATACCATTTCTTTTGATAATTTATATTCTTCAAATAAAATATTCCAGAAATCTTTGTATTCTTCATCTTTTGCAATATATCCGGTTAATGCAAAATTGGATTTCGATAAAGACATCATACTGTTAAGTATTAGTGTTTTGAAAAAGGGAACTTTATTGAATAATTCTTTTAATTCATCCAGTTTACCTTGATTTATTAATGTTTGAATAGCCGTTCCAATGCCAAAGTAACCAGGAACATTCTGTTTTAACTGGCTCCAGGAACCAACAAAGGAAATAGCTCTTAAATCCTTTAATTCCAGTTTTTTCTTATTGCCCCTTTTTGCTGGCCTGCTGCCTATATTTGCTTGACCATAATACTTCAGCGTACTCTTGTTTTCAAGATATGGAATAAACATCGGGTGCTTTTTGAGTGCATCATATTTATCAAAACTTAAATTAGCCAAATTTTCAATAATTTGCCTTGATTCTACTGAAATCGTATTTTCTTCTTTAAATATACTATTCGATAGACCTGCAGTAAGTAATTGCTCAAAGTTATACACAAACTGCTCTTTTGTGCCATACTTACTGGTAATAGTCTGGCCTTGAATGGTTAATTGAATTTCATGATTGGCAATTTCTTGGCTTTGTGAAGCATAAAACTGATGAGATTTACCTCCACCACGCGCTGGTGGTCCGCCACGGCCATCAAAAAATAGGGCTTTAATATCATACTGATCACATACTGCTGATAATTTCTCTTTTGTTTCAAAAATTGACCAGTTTGCTCTTAAATATCCCCCATCTTTGGTTCCGTCAGAAAAACCAAGCATCATGGTTTGTTTATTCTGTCGCTGATTTACATGCAATCTGTATTCAGGGATATCAAAAAGGTTTTGCATAATTGTTCCTGAATTTCTCATACCCGCCATTGATTCAAAAAGAGGAATTATATCAAATGATATTTTCTCTTTTCCCCATCCACACCATCTGAAAAGGGCATAAACAAACAGAACTGAGTAAATATCTTCAGAATTACTTATTATATACCGGTTGCTTCCTTCTTCACCATTTTTATCCTGTATTGCTTTAAGCTGGCTGATGGTTTTTATAGTATCTTTAATAATATCTTCTTCATATTGTTTAGGTTCTAGTGTTAGTTCTTTATACAGAAGAATGGTCATTAACTCCTCTTTTTTAAGCTCGTCCAGGTTATTTATTATGATTTTTTCCTTGATTAAGATTGCCTCTATGGTTTTTTTGTGTATACTATGGTCTTGCCTGATATCAAGAACTGCAAAATGATTCTTGAAAATATTAACTTTATCTATAAAACAGTTTAAGTCTTCCAGGTAAAGACTATTATACTTATTTAATACTGTTTCTTTTACTTTATTAAGCTGGTTTAAAATATGTTTATAATCGACTATTTTTGTTGAATCAAATAATGTAGGATAAATCTTCATCCTCAAATCGGAAATAATACCTTCAACTTCGCGAAAGGTCATTTTATGCTCCAAATCTTTGATATCACTATAATAACACTTCATTAAACTCATGCGAAGTTCATCGGCAACAGCCATGGTAATATCTGAAGTGACAAAAGGGTTCCCATCCCGGTCACCACCCGGCCAAAATCCAAGTTTGATGATATCAGTGTTATTAAACTTGCTATTTCCAACACTCTTCTTGATGTAATTGTATAAATCACCTATTGCATCATAATAAACATTTCTGAGAAAATATATAATGTTTTTTGCTTCATCAAAAGGTGTCGGTTTTTCTGAATTAATGAAAGAAGTCATGCCTAGTTGTTGTAAGCTCAGGTCTATATTATTTATGTCATTTTCGGTAATAAATGTTCTTAATTTACTGATGATATCTAATACTGAAGGGGGGTAAAACTGTGTAGGATGTGCGGTAAATACCACACGTGCACTAAAGTTAGAAAGTTTTTCTGCAATATTATCCTCATTTTTTCTACCTTCAACTAAATGAATGAAATCTTTAATAGATAATCGGTTTCCATCTCTTTGAATGTCTGAAAAAGCAGCATCCTCGACACTATCAAACAATACAATTTGACGCTCTACGTACTGAATTACCCTTAACATAAAGTCAATTTTTTGTTCTTCAGACTCACGTGACGTATGTTTACTAAAAAAGAAATCAATAATTTCCTTTGGATCTTTTCCGGAATCAAGTCCTTTTTTACATATACGATGTAATAATGGAATAAGCATACCTATATTATTAACCTTTCTGAAAGGAAGGTTTAGGAACAGGCTATTATAAACGTTAAACTTGTTTTTTACCTGTTTTTCAAATTCTTTGATGTTCGTTAATTTATTCATGTTTTTTGATTGTTTTTGTCATGGATAATTGTGGTTTCGAGAGCTTCAACCACCGGCGTGGTGTCTGAGGCTCTCGAAGACACCTTGTCCCGATAAGCCACAGATAAATCCGGCAACTTCCCAAATTCACCTTTTATTAAAGCTTCTTTCTTTTTTCTACTCCAAGCCTGTACTTGTTTTTCTCTATAAAAGGCTTTATCTATTCTGTCAAATTCTTCAAAATAAACCAGTTTAACAGGTAAGTGTTTTTTAGTATGGTTTGCACCTTCACCATTTTGGTGTTGCAATAATTGAAATTCTAAATCTTTTGTGCTACCTGTATAGTAACTTCCATCAACACATTCTAATATGTTTATAAATCCTTTCATGTATTTTTTTACATTTTCTTTCGTTGTATTTTTAATTAAAAAGAAATCCAAAAATTAATATCATTCTTTAACAAAATAAATAAAAAAAGTGCTATATCACGAGTGTTTAAACTTATTGAAAAATAGTTCGCTTCTATAAGTTTGTTTTCCCGACGAAAGGTTCAAACCTTCAAAATGAAAATGGTGCTCATCGATTTTGTTTTTATAAATTTGAATTTTTTCATTTGGTTTAATCTCTATTAAATAATTGATTGACAAACTTTTTGGATAATTCTTAGAATGAAAATCGACAGAAAAAGTATCCATTACCCAATCAATATATCTTGTAGAAGTAACATGTTCATTCAAATCCAAATCAAAAAAGCTAGTTTGAATTTCATTCATTACACCATCTTTCATCAGAGAAAGTTTTGGAGGCAATTCCTCAATTGCATTTTTATGTTTTAATGAGTGAAAAACATCTGTAATTATTCCACCAATTATTTTTGGCCTTTTTCTGATTGCATCAATAGCTAACCAAGCGGATGTCCCTTTCGCGACAATTTTTTTGTTTTTATCCCGAACAATAAAATCCCGGATATACAATAACCCTTCAACTGTTTTAGGCCATGTTTCAACTTCAATTTCATCATACCATTTAAGTTGTTTTTCAATATTTATGGTCAATCTATGTAATACCCAAAAAAGTTTTTCCTCTCTAAGATATTTTAACCCAAAACCAAGTTTATCAGCTGAACTGATTGCTGATTGAATCAAAAAATTAGCAAGTACACTCAATTTTAATCTTCCAAACATGTCTGTATCAGCAGATGAAACTATAAATATTTTTCTTAATGTTAATTCGTCTTCTATTGTTTTGTTTTTATCAATCATGGTTTTTAAGGTATTTTTTGATTACCGATTATTGGAAAAGTAACCTATTTAAATGGTAAATCAGCTAAATATTTGTTTTGCTTTTGTATGATTGCCTAAGTTACAATTTTATAAACTTTTATCATGTGTAAAAATATTAAGATTAAGCATCCTACAAAAATAACTTTTATATAAATAAAAAAGTCTTCGCAAAAACTTACGAAGACTTTTAGTTTTAGGGTTGTATTTAATTAATTTCCGTACATTTCAATGATTTCCTGCTTTGTTTTGCCTAAAATGTCATACTTTTTGCCCACTTTAATAAAAGCTTCCAGTCCTTTATCCAAATGATGGATTTCATGGCCTGCTGAGATTTGTGTTCTTATTCGTGCTTGTCCTTGCGGAACAACCGGAAAAAAGAAACCAATGGCATAAATGCCTTCATCATATAAATCTTTTGAAATATTTTGGGCTAATGAAGCATTAAATAACATTACCGGAACAATGGGTGTATCACCGTCTTTTAAAACAAATCCGGCATCCAGTAGGCCTTTGCGCCAATAATTGGCATTTTTCTCAAGCTTATCCCTGCGTTCCGTACTTTGAGAGAGAATATCAAACACTTTTAATACTCCTGAAACTACTACAGGTGCCATCGTGTTTGAAAATAAATAAGGCCTTGCTTTTTGGCGGCACATTTCCACAATTTCTTTTCTGCCTGAAACACAACCGCCTGAAGCACCACCCAAAGCTTTTCCAAAGGTAGTGGTTATGATGTCAATTTTCCCTAATACACCATATTTTTCGTGTGTTCCCTTACCTGTTTTTCCTATGAACCCACTTGAATGTGACTCATCAACAAAAAGCAATGCATCGTACTTTTCACAAAGTGCAACCATTTCATCAAGCTTTGCTGTATCACCATCCATTGAAAAAACGCCATCTGTAATAACGACCTTCATTCTCTTGTCCGCATGTAGTTGTAGCTTGCTTTCAAGGTGTTTCATGTTTGAATGCTTGAAGGTATCCCGAATAGCAGGGCTCAACCTGATTCCATCTATAATAGAGGCGTGCACCAAACGGTCTGAAATCATTACATCTTCTGCTGTTAGAACGGCCTCAAATACACCAGTATTGGCATCCATACATGAAGGAAAAAGTATCGTATCTTCCGTACCCAGGAATTTGCTTACTTTATTTTCCAATTCCCGGTGAATATCCTGTGTGCCACAGATAAAACGTACAGATGACATACCGTATCCACGATGGTCAAGACCTTCGTGCGCTGCTTTTACAACATCTGGATGACTTGAAAGTCCCAGGTAGTTATTAGAACACATGTTTATTACACTTTTTAATGAGGATCCTGTTGGGAATTCTACCTCAATATCTGCATCCTGTACTGAATGTATAAATCGTTCTTTTTTAAAAATTCCTGCATTTTCAATTTCATTAAGTTCATTTTGCAGGATTTTCTTAATTTTATTGCTATATCCCATGATTTTGTTTTTTTGGTTCCTATTTCAAATAATTAATTTAATTGGTATATATGATTCTCTCCTTTAATTGTCGGGTAATTGGTAATTAGTGTTTTAGTCAATAATAACTGGTTATTAGATAACTACATGCAAAAAAACTTACCAATGACTAATTTTCTTTGGTTGCTAGGTACCTATGCTGATGCTTCAGTGTAAACATTAGGCTTTCCTTTGGGATGCTAATTACTTTCGACAATTTACTTATGTGAGTGGTAGGCTGTTCAATATACAAATACACTCTTCCAGTGTACCAGAACAGTCCCCAAAAAGGACTTCTGTAAGGTTCTTATAATCTGATTATGGGAAAGCAGCTCTAATTTAATTACTAGTTACCAATAACTAATGACTTATTTACCAATGACTAATACACCAATAACCAGGATCATACTTTATTTATTTTGAAACTCCTTAACCAAGTCTGCAATTTTATCTACGGTATTAAAAGCTTCAGGTGTTGCCCTGTCATCAGGCAGGTTAATTTTGTATCTTGTTTCAAGGAATCTTTTTAAGGAAACCATTGAAAAAGAATCCACAATTCCTCCTGAAATTAAAGGACTGTCAAATGTTAATTCCTCATCTTCATCTTCAAGATATTCTTCAATTACATATTCAAGTATTACACTTTTTAAATCTTCCATA
>Ga0164315_10001494_pt1 | contig 17596 bp, 10 predicted proteins | sample GuaBasSedimGuay6_FD_113737 | JGI IMG/M metagenome (GOLD analysis project Ga0164315, IMG submission 113737) | Subseafloor sediment microbial communities from Guaymas Basin, Gulf of California, Mexico - Guay6, Core 4569-2, 0-3 cm | ecosystem: Environmental > Aquatic > Marine > Hydrothermal vents...
AATTTATCAAACGTCAACTTTCTCATTTAAAAATTCACAACATGGGGCTGATTTATTTGCAGGAAAAGAAAAAGGCTATATCTATACCCGTATTGGAAATCCAACAATCGAGGCGTTGGAAAATAAACTGGCCGAACTGGAAAACGGTTATAAAGGAATAGCCATGTCATCAGGAATGGCTGCCGTTTCAGCGGTTTACATGACAGTATTAAACCAGGGCGATCACATGATTAGTACCGGTGCTGTTTACGGTCCAACCAGAGGCGTAATGGAAACCCACTTTTCAAAGTTTGGGGTAAGCTACTCTTATATTGATACCTCCAATCTTGAAGAAATCAAAAAATCAATCCGGCCAAATACTAAATTGCTATATCTTGAAACTCCTGCCAACCCAACCATAACCTTAACTGATATCAAAAAGGCTTCTGAAATAGCTCACGAACACGGCATCATTGTTTGTGTTGACAATACATTTTGCAGTCCGTACTTACAACAACCATTGGATTTGGGAGCTGATATAGCTTTACATTCGTTAACAAAATTTATAAACGGCCACGCAGATATTGTCGGCGGAGCCTTAATTGCCAAATCAAAAGAGCTATACGATCAATTACGAAAAACAATGGTTTATACAGGTGGAAATATGGATCCGCATCAAGCGTTTATGGTAATACGAGGTGTTAAAACATTATCTATCAGAATTGATAAAGCCCAGGAGAACGCAATAAAAATTGCTGAATTTCTGGAAGGACACCCAAAGGTTGATTGGATAAAATTTCCGGGACTTAAATCATTTCCACAGTACCAACTTGCCAAAGAACAAATGAGTGGTTTTGGAAGTATGATAAGTTTTGGGTTAAAAGGTGGTTTTGAGGCCGGAAAAGTTTTAATGGACAATGTAAAACTTGCTACCCTTGCGGTTTCTCTGGGAGGTGTGGAAACCCTGATTCAGCACCCGGCATCAATGACCCATGCCGGAATATCAAAAGAAGATAAACTGGCGGCTAATATTACAGATGGATTAGTTAGATATTCGGTTGGAATTGAAGATGTCGAAGACTTGATTTATGATCTGAACCAGGCATTAGAATTAATTACTTCTTAGCAAGCCTAACAGATTTGAAAACAAGAACACAACAAGTTGTGCTCAACATAATGCAAAAATTAAGTTATACCGAATAGCAAATAAAATGAGCTTTATTTTCACTTCGATTATCAAAGCTCTTTATTTGTCTGCCTGCCAGACGCAGGCTGGTCGGCATTAACTCGAGCATGTGCGGGATAATTTTCAAAAAGGCTTAAGGCTCATTTTGAAAAACAATTGGTATTATTTATGGTATCCCAGCCAGCACTATCGATATTGTGTGTAGGATTCCTAACTAATTTATTCAATTCAGCCCGTGCTTTAAAATTATAGTTTTGCTGATTTAATTCAGATCCAAAAATAAGTATCAATAAGCATTTGAAACACTAAGAGGCTATATATTATTGTGGTTTTTGATCCAAATCAAAGTTTATATTTATCAAGTACATTTTTTGAAATCAGATGGTGCACGACAAATTTCCTCAATATCATTATATTGGAACGCAGATGACACTGATTAAACAGATAATCACTGATAAAAGTTATAAAATATCTGTGAGAATCAGTAAAATCTGCGTTATCAGTGTTCAAAATATTTATTAAACGGATATTTGTCGTGCACCCAAATCAGATAAGCATATGTTTTATTTAAACTATATATAAATTACAAGGAAGAAATACGTAGGTCAAGTCAGTATAAATCTGATATATAACTATTTATGTGCCTCTAAGCTGATCGTATAGGGTTGCTGTACAAATTATATATTGACATTTTAACGGAATAATTTTTATTATTGTACAAAGAAAACTGTACATCACGTTATTTAATTAAAAAGGAGTTTAAACATGTACGAATTTGTAGCACTAAGTCTGAAATGTCCGAAATGCGGTGAATCCTTAATGGATAAAAAACATCTCGTTGACAATGAGCCAAGTATCCGGTTAAATGTGGGAAAAAGCGGGAAAAATGGCAGCATTAATTTAAGTTCCATTTATGGGAGTTATAATTACACTTGTGATATAGATATACCTGTGGGTGAGGTGGCTCAATTCTCTTGCACACACTGTAATGAAGTGCTGAATGCTGATACCGAATGCCTGACATGCGGTGCTGAAATGGTTCCATTTTATCTCGATATGGGTGGTAAGGTGAGCATTTGTTCACGTAGTGGCTGTAAAAATCACCATGTGGAATTTGAAGATCTTTCTCAGGCCCTGAAAAAACTTTACCAGGAATATGGTTTCAGGGGAAGGAAATATCCCAAAGATGAAAGAAGCGAAAAAGACAAAAATAAGGCTACAGTAAAGGTGGTTGACGAAAATCAGGAGATTATTGAAAGTGGAACTTTTTTACAGAGTTACTGTCCCCATTGCAGGAAAAGTCTTCATGAAAATGATATGCTTAAATTAAAAATCATCAATGGTGAAGAAGGCTATTTATTATTGAGTCCGTATTTAAACAGTTTTACATCAAAATCCACGATATATCTTCCAGAAGATAAGGCCGTTACTGACATCAAGTGTTTCCATTGCGATACAAGCCTGGTAGAAACAGAAAAAACCTGTGGAAAATGTGATTCACCTATTGCAAAAATTAATGTGAGTGCCTATACGAAACTAATTGACTTTTATATCTGTACAAAAAAGGGATGCCGCTGGCATGGATTAAGTGCAGACGACCTTTATTCAATTAAGTTAGAAGAAAGCGACGAATGGTAAACAATAGTTCCGGGTTCTCCCGAAGGGATGCCTGTGGCATGGGTTTTGCCCACCCGAACGACGTTCAGTCGGGCTGGGGTTATGAGTTCAAGATTAATATTTTAATGCCTATTAAACTATAAAGACTATGTTCCAGATTGTAAGAAAACAAGAAATGGCAGCCGGTACAATCATCCGGTTCGACATCAGCGCTCCTAAGATTGCAAAAAAAATCAAAGCAGGCCAATTTATTATTTTGAGGGTGAACGAAACCGGAGAAAGGATTCCACTGACTGTTGCCGATAAAGATGAATTTGCCGGAATCATTACCATCATTTTCCAGGTAGTGGGTAAAACAACTGCATTAATGCGCTCACTCAACGAAGGAGACCTCATCAAAGATGTTGTTGGGCCACTTGGTCGGCCTGCAGAGGCAGAAAAAATTGGAACAGTTTTAATGGTTGGTGGAGGAACAGGAGTTGCCATCCTACATCATGTAGCCAAAGCATTTAAGGAAGCCGGGAACTATGTTATAGGTATCATGGGTGCCAAAGACAAAGAAATGCTGATCCTGGAGAATGAAATGGCACAAATTTGCGCTGAGCTGGTTATTACAACTGATGATGGAAGTTATGGGGAACGCGGTTTTGTGACACAACCACTGGATAAATACCTTGGTGAACGGGATGACATTAAACTGGTATATGCCATTGGCCCGATAATTATGATGAAGAATGTGGTAAAACTAACCGAAAAATACAAGGTTAAAACCATGGTCAGTTTGAATCCTATCATGATTGACGGAACAGGAATGTGTGGAGGATGTCGTGTAACAGTAAATGATGAAACACGGTTTTGTTGTGTGGATGGACCCGATTTTGATGGTAGTAAAGTTGATTTTGACGAACTCATTAACCGGAATTCACTTTACATAAAAGAAGAGAAGGACTCATTGTTGTTCTCAATTAGATAAAGTCCTAAAACTCAAATCACAAATGACATATAAATTCCAAATATCAATTTTCAACTATTCAAACTGTGTGTGGAATTTAAAGTTTTGGAATTATGATTTATTTGAATTTTGGCTTTTTCAAATTTGAAATTTAAAGTAAAAACTATGCTTGATCATGACATTAAATATCTAAAGTTTAAAACCTATTTAAACACCTACTGTCCGCATTGTCATAATAGTTTCAATGTTGAAAAAAAAGATGTTAACCAGCTAGAATTCAAAGCCATTTACAAAGGGAAAGAAATGGAGTTGAAGTTAAGCCCTTACCTGGATGTGTTTGAAATTGAATCATCAGTAGATATTAAAGAAGATGAAATATTGGATAACATCTTTTGTCCTCATTGTAATAAAAGTTTACTAAATAAAGAAACTGCTTGCGGAGAATGTGGATCTCCGGTTGGAGAAGTGATCATTTCAGCATTATCAAAATTGATCCCGTTCTACGTATGCATGAAATATGGATGCGAGTGGCACGGATTAACAAAAAGGGATGAACGACGTATCAAACTGAAAATACCCCGGCAGGATATGCCTGAACAGGATCAAACCCTGAGGGTACATAATTTCCAGGAAGTTCCCTATGGCTATACTTCAGAACTTGCACTACTGGAAGCCGGCAGATGCTTGCAATGTAAAAACCCCCAGTGTGTTTTAGGCTGCCCTGTAAATATTGATATCCCTAAATTCATTGCCCTGATTGCAGAAGAAAAATTTGATGAAGCAACTAAAAAGATAAAAGAAACAAATTTATTTCCAGCCATTTGTGGAAGGGTTTGTCCTCAGGAATCACAATGTGAGGAAAGATGTATCGTAGGACATAAAGATGAACCCGTTGCTATTGGAAGACTTGAACGGTTTGTTGCTGATTACGAGCGTAAAATGGATCTGGTGAAAGCACCGATCATCACAGAAAATACAGGCCAGAAAATTGCTGTGATCGGATCAGGACCGGGCGGTTTAACTGTGGCTGCCGATATGCGGCAGTTAGGTTACGGTGTTACTGTATTTGAAGCATTGCATGAAACGGGTGGAGTACTTACCTACGGAATTCCTGAATTCAGAATGCCTAAATCAATTGTCCAGTTTGAAATCAATTTCCTGAAAGAAATGGGCGTTCGTATCGAAACTAACCAGGTGATCGGGAACATTCATACAATAGATGAATTGCTGGAAGAATTTGACTCGGTGTTTATTGGTGTAGGAGCAGGCTTACCAACATTTATGGGACTTGAAAATGAAAGTCTTGGGAATATATTCTCAGCCAACGAATACCTTACCCGAATGAATTTGATGAAAGCATATTTATTCCCCGAATACGACACGCCAATGCCCAAAGGGCAGAAGGTAACGGTAATTGGTGGAGGAAATGTAGCCATGGACTGTGCCCGCACAGCCAAACGAACGGGAGCCGACGAGGTGACAATAGTTTATCGCAGATCACGCCATGAACTCCCCGCAAGAGCAGAAGAAGTACACCATGCAGAAGGAGAAGGAATTAAGTTTAAGCTTTTGACCAATCCGGTAAAATATATCGGAACTGATCACAACACTATAAAAGCAATGGAATGCATAAAGATGGAATTGGGTGAGCCAGATGCATCAGGAAGAAGAAGACCTGTTCCAATCGAAGATTCTAATTTTGTTTTGGATACCGATTTATGTATTGTTGCAGTCGGAACCGGACCCAATCCGATAATCTTCCAATCCACACCCGACCTGAAACGAAATAAGTGGGGCTATATAGATGTGAACCCTGAAACCAATGAAACTTCCAAAAAATTTGTGTACGCCGGAGGCGATATCGTAACCGGCTCAGCCACAGTAATTGAAGCTATGGGCGCAGGCCGGATAGCAGCACGGGCAATGCATAAAAAGCTAACGGCAATAAGAAAAAAGAAAACAAAAAAAGTAACAGCAGAAAAATAGAAATTAAAAGTATAAATCAATGTAAACCCGGATAAAGATACTCGGGTTTTTTTCTTCCCTCAATTTAGAATTTCTATAAATTGTTATTCAATTAACACATTATTCTAAAACTTTATAATTTTACCCCCTTAACTTAAATAACTTGCGATGCGAATAGCCAGATTAAGTACTAAAAAAGAGGTGAATGAACAAGCTCCGGTTGATCTTTCCTTAATTGATCCTATAATTGAAAAATATAAAGAAAAAAAGGGAAACCTAATTCCTATTTTACAAGGTACTCAGGAGATTTTTGGCTATATTCCGAGGATCGCATTTGAAAAAATTTCTAACGATACCGGATTAAAACTGAGCGAAATGTATGGAGTGGCCACGTTTTACGCACAATTCAGGCTCAAGCCTGCAGGAAAACACATTATTAAAGTTTGCCATGGAACCGCCTGCCACGTTCAAAATGCCAACGAACTGACAGATGCCATTGAAGAAACCCTTAAAATCAAAGATGGCGAAACCACAGAGGATGGCCTGTTTACCCTGGAATCAGTTGCCTGCCTGGGATGTTGTTCCCTGGCACCGGTGATGATGATTGGTGATGAAACATCCGGCAAGCTGACCAGGACACAGGCAGTGAAGATCGTTAAGAATATAAGAATTAGAGAGAATAATTAATACAAGGTTCTGGGTTCTGAGTTTTGAGTTAAAACACGGAAAACAAAACACAGAAAACAGATCACGAAACTATATAATATGGAAGCAATAAAAGTCACCGTCGGATTGGGAAGCTGTGGAATAGCAGCCGGAGCAGGGAAAGTATTCGATAAAATTGCAGCCCTCAAAAAAGCTGAAAAGCTTGATTTTGAACTGAAAAAAACCAGTTGTGTAGGAATGTGCTACCGAGAACCACTGGTTGAGATAACAGATGAATCAGGAACCTATCTATATGGAGAAATTGATGAAGACAAGGCTGTTGAGTTGATCGACATGCACATCAATCAGCAAAGTCCCATAAAGGATTACGTTGTACATACCGATCTATTCGAAACCATTGATAATACCTTTACAGATGACCAGGTAAAAATTACCCTTCGGAACTGTGGTTATATGGATCCAGAATCCATTGAAGAGTATGAAGAAAGAAACGGGTATCGTGCCATTAAGAAAATTGCCGGTTCTGGCCTTTCACGCCTGGATGTGATTCAAACTATCCTCGATTCAGGATTACGTGGTCGTGGTGGTGGTGGCTTCCCAACCGGATTAAAGTGGAAATTTGCCAATAACAATAAGGCAGACGAAAAATATATTATTTGTAATGCTGACGAGGGAGATCCGGGAGCATTTATGGACCGATCTGTTTTAGAAGGAGACCCTCATTCGGTAATTGAAGGAATGATCATCGGTGCATACGCCATTGAGGCAACAGGAGGAGTAATCTATTGTCGGGCTGAATATCCTCTGGCTATTAAACGTTTGGAAATTGCCATTGAACAAGCACGTAAAAAAAGTTATCTCGGCAAAAATATTTTAGGTATACAAGGCTTTAATTTCGATCTCTACATCAAAGAAGGTGCAGGAGCATTTGTATGTGGTGAAGAAACTGCTCTTATTGCGTCTGTTGAAGGACAGCGGGGAATGCCGCGCAAACGGCCTCCATTCCCAGCAGCATCAGGTTTGTGGAAAAAACCAACCAATATTAACAATGTTGAAACTTTTGCTAATATTCCCTGGATCATTACAAACGGAGCCCAGGCATATGCTGCTTATGGAACAGAAAAAAGTAAAGGGACAAAAGTTTTTGCCCTCGCTGGAAAAATAAAACGCTCAGGATTGGTTGAAGTTCCAATGGGAATGAGCATCCGTGATGTTATCTTTAAACTTGGAGGTGGAATCCAGCATGACAAAAAATTTAAAGCCGTACAAATGGGAGGACCATCAGGAGGATGTATTCCAGAGCACCTTGCAGATATTCCGATTGATTACGATTCAGTAAACTCAACCGGTGCCATTATGGGTTCCGGTGGTATGGTGGTTATGGATGAAACTACCTGTATGATCGATGTGGCAAAATTTTTCCTGGACTTCACACAAAAAGAATCCTGTGGTAAATGTACTTTCTGCCGGATCGGGACCAAACGAATGCTTGAGATTTTAACCAGAATCACAGAAGGAGAAGGAAAAGAAGGGGATATTGAAATGCTGGAAGATCTTTCCTATAAGATCAGGGAAAGTTCATTATGTGGTCTCGGACAAACCGCTCCAAACCCAGTGTTGACCACCATCAAGTATTTCAGGGATGAGTATGAAGCACATATCAATGATAAAAAATGTCCGGCTGCAGTTTGTAAACCATTATTGACTTATGAAGTAATAGCGGATAAATGTACCGGATGTACTGTATGTGCAAAGAACTGTCCGACCAATGCCATCGACGGAGCAAGAAAAGAAATTCATTTTATTCGCCAGGAAGATTGTATCCACTGCGGGTCTTGTTTCACGAAATGTAAGTTTGATGCAATCAAAGTTTATTAATTATTTTTTTGACTTAAAAGAAGCTGAAAATGAGCGACACGTTAAATATCATTCTCAACGGAAAAATTGTAAATGGAATTCAGGGAGAAACCGTTCTCGAATTAGCTCAACGACATGGAATTGAAATTCCAACCTTATGTCATGATCCAAGAATAGAACCTTATAGTTCATGCTATGTTTGTGTAGTTGACATTGAAGGTTACCGGGGATTACCAACTTCCTGCTCAACAATTATTGTAGAAGGAATGAAAATCACAACGGATAATGACCGGGTTCATCAGGCCAGAAAAACGGCCCTTGATCTTTTGGTGAGTAATCATTATGCTGATTGTGCAGCTCCTTGTAAACAAACCTGCCCGGCAGGCGTAGATGTTCAGGGATATATTTCCTACATCGAAAAAGGAATGTACCATGAAGCTGTTGCATTGATCAAAGAAACAAATCCATTACCTGCTGTTTGTGGCCGTGTTTGCGTAAGGCCTTGCGAAGTAGCTTGTCGCAGAAATTTACTGGATGAAGGTGCACCTGTCGGAATTGATTATTTGAAACGTTTTGCCTCAGACATTGACCTGGAATCACCAAATAAATGGAAACCTGAAATTAAACCATCAACAGGTAAGAAAGTAGCTGTTATTGGTGCTGGTCCGGGTGGTGTATCGTGTGGATTTTTTATGCAAAAAGAAGGCCATCAGGTGGATATTTTTGAAGCAGCTCCCAAACCGGGGGGGTGGTTGAGATATGGGATTCCTGAATACCGGCTTCCAAACGACATTTTGCAAAAGGAAGTAGATAACATTACTGAACTGGGTGTAAATATTTTCTACAACAAAAAATTGGGTGAAAATGTCAGCTTTAAAGAGCTGAAAAAAAAATATGATGCCGTCATTTTAACTATCGGATCACAAAGAGGAACCCTTATCGGATGTGAAGGTGATGATGCTGAAAATGTATTCTCAGGAATTGATTTCCTGAAGGAGATGGAAATGTCAGGCAAGCCATATGATTTTAAAGGGGCAAAAGTCGCAGTGATCGGTGGTGGTAATACCGCTATGGATTGTTGCCGGACTTCCTTGCGATGTGGTGCTGATAAAGTATACGTAATCTACCGTCGTACTGAAAAGGAAATGCCTGCCAACCCGATTGAGATCCATGAATCAAAATTGGAAGGTGTTGAATATTTGTTATTGACAAATCCTACAAGGGTTAATAAAGATAAAGATGGCAAATTAAAATCAGTTACCTGCCTGAAAATGGAATTGGGTGAACCCGATGCTTCTGGCCGAAGAAGGCCTGTTCCCATTGAAAATTCTGAATTTGACCTTGATGTTGACTTTGTATTAGCTGCCATAGGCCAAAAAACTACAGTTAATTTCCTGGAAGATATCAATACCAACTTAAATGGAAATGGTGAACTAAAATTGAACCGTTGGGGAGATATTGATGCCGATCCTAAAACTTTACAAACAGGTATTCCAAGTGTATTTGCTGCCGGTGATGGAGTTACAGGTCCAGCTACATTAATTGAAGCAATAGGCCAGGCCAAAGTAGCATCAAGAAGTTGTCATCAGTTTTTGATGGGTAATCAAATTGCACCCGCAAAAGAAGAATTTCTCAGCAAACGTGATAATTTTAAAGTTCAGGAACCTGAAGATTATACAGGCTTTTACAAAAAACAATTGAGGGAGGAAATGCCAACTCTCGATCCGAAAAAAAGGTCGAACTTTAAGGAAGTTGAACTGGGCTACGATAGTGAAGAAATTGCTAAACATGAAACACAACGTTGTCTGGAATGCGGTTGTACAGAATATTTTACCTGTGACCTGAAAAAACACAGTACCGAATATAATGCAGACCAAGGAAAATACACTGGTGAATTTAAGGAGTATGAGGTTGATTTCAGACATCCATTTATTGAGATTGATAATAACAAATGTATCCTTTGTTCACGTTGTGTAAGGATTTGTCGCGATGTGGTTGGAGCTAACGCCCTTGGTTTGGTCAATCGTGGATTTGAAACTTATGTTGCCCCAAGTATGGGTGATAAATTGCAGGATACAAATTGTGAGTCCTGTGGATTGTGTATCTCTACCTGCCCAACAGGTGCAATAACAGAGAACTTTGCCTTTAAACCAGGCCCTGTAAAATTGGATATTGCAGAAACCATTTGTAATTATTGCTCCATTGGTTGTGCCATTAATCTGAACCATAAAAATGGATTTGTAATGGGAACTACCGGTTCAGAGGGCATGATCAATAAGGATGGTAATTTATGCCGCTTCCCTAAATTTGGGTACAATTACCTGAATGATACCACAAGGATCACCAAACCATTGCTCAAAGTCAATGGCCGATTTGAAGAGATTTCTTTTGATAAAGCATTCAATCTGATTGCTGAACAAATAAATGATGTAAAACCTGATGACAATGCATTTTTTGCTGGTGCACGACTCACCAATGAAGAAATGTACCTCATCCAAAAACTGGCTCGTGGTGGTGCAAAAACAAATAATATAACCAGCTTTCATTATTTAAATCGTGGCAATGGGTATATTTTTGATTCATCAGCGAATGTCGCATTCGATCAACTGAAAGATGCAAGTAAAATTTACCTGATCGGATCAGAGATAAATATGGATAATGCTGTGGCTGGTTTTATGGTAAACAATGTACAGAAGAAGTATAATATTCCGGTTGACCTGATTACAGTTCATAAAAAAAGCCCAATGAAACACAAGGCTGATAAAGTGATGAAAGTTAAATCATACTATCATTTTATCAAGGCAGTTAATTATTACCTGGTGGCAAATGGTTTTGAAAATGGAATGTTCATCAAGGATAATTGTGAAGGCTACGAAAAGTATAAAAAGCAATTGTTGAAGGAAAACTTTGGTGAACTGGTTGAAAAATCAGGCGTTAAGTTTATGGATCAGGTGATTGAATTTGCCAAGGAATTCAACAATGAGATGAACGCCATTATCATCTATTCTGAAAAGGAAGTTTGTGCTCAGGCTTCTTTCGAAATGAAAAACCTGGCAATGGTTACCGGTAAGTTGGGTAAAACTGCCAATGGCTTGATTTCACTCAAAGAGAAAAACAACTCACAGGGTTTATTCGATATGGGCATTTGCCCGAAATTTGGGGTGGGATCACAGGCTATTCATACAAAAGAGTTTGAGGATAAGATGAAGGAAAAGTGGGGTATAAAAACCTTACCTAAAACTGTAAATGCAAGTCAGTATGATTCTTTGGAAAAAGGTGTCCTTAAAAATATTTTCATTTTTGGAGAAGATCCTTTGGGATGTGCTCAGAATAAAGTGAAAGTAGCCGGATGGTTATCCATTGCTGAATTTGTAGTTGTTCAGGATTATTTTATGACGGAAACAGCCAAACAGGCAAATTTGATTTTACCGGCTTCGTTCCCAACTGAAACAGGTGGAAGTTTTACAAACACACAGAAAGTCATCCAGGAATTTGATGATGTCCTTGAATCAAGGATAGAGAAAAGTTCTGTTGATCAAATCAGCACATTGCTGAGCAAGTTTAAATTAAAAGGTTCTGACTCGGTTCAGGATGTGATGATGGAAGCGATTTCATTACTCCCTGCTGAAACACAAAAAGAACAGCTCCAATTCAATTATACCGCTGATAAAAACTGTCATCAACTATTTGATTATGGATGTGATATAATTGTAAAACGATTTGAAGAGCATTTTAAAAAATCATTAAAATAAATATAGTCAGGAAAAATCCAAATAAAGGGGTTAGCAAAATTCCGAATAATCTGAGTAAGAGAAAAAAACATGAATACTAGAAGGTATTAGAACAAAAATTAAATTACTTATATTCAATTTATTAATAAAACCAACTACTATGAAAAAGTATCTTTTTTTTCTTCTGTTATTATTAATAATTGGACTTGAATCAATTACTCAATCACTTGAATGGGTTACATCTTATGATAAAGCAAAATATGCACGAGTTTTGGATATCACCTCAGATTCTGAGGGCAATATATATTCAACGGGATATTTTGATGCATACGTGGATTTTGATCCTGGACCCGATGAACTTATTATACAGCCAGTTGGCTCAATGGATATTTATCTACAGAAGTTAGATCCCAATGGGAACCTGCATTGGGCCTTTGGATTTGGCAGTTGGGAATATGACGCAGGTTTATCTCTCTGTATTGATGAAGAGGATAATATTTATTTAGCTGGCCGATTTAACGGAAGTATTGATTTTGATCCGGGAGAGGAAACTTTTTATTTAAATTCTAATGGAGAATCTGACGCTTATATCATAAAGATGAATCCAAATGGGAATTTACTTTGGGCGAAATCTTTTGGTAGCGAAACAGGATATGAATGTTGTAACGGCATTTGTGTTGATAATGAAGGAAATATCCTAAGTACTGGTTATTTTCGTGATACAGTAGATTTTGATCCTGGAACAACAGTTTACAACTTATCATCTGTTGGTTTTAACGATGCATTTATACTTAAATTAGACTCAGAAGGAAATTTCATTTGGGTAAAGAATATAGGTGGAACCAGTTGGGATAAAGGCACTTCAATTTATTCCGATCCTCAAGGGAATATCTATACCACGGGACAATTTAAAGGAACTATGGATGTAGAACTAGTTTCCAGTCAGATAACTTTAACCTCATCTGGTGATAGAGATGTATATATAGTAAAGCAAAATTCAATAGGTGATTTTCAATTCGCTGTGTCAATGGGTGGAGTTGAAGAGGATCTAAGCTATTCAATTATTGTTGATGATAATGAAAATGTATATTCGTCAGGGTATTTTCAAGAAACGGCTGATTTTGATCCGGGGGTTGGAGTGGAAAACTTTACATCCAACGGTGGCATGGATTTTTATATCCAAAAACTTGACCCATCAGGTAATTATATTTGGGCACATACTTTTGGAAAATCCAGTGAAGACCATGCTTTTGAAGTTGCACTTGATGAGTATAATAATGTATACTCAGCAGGGTATTTCCATTACACAGTTGATTTTGACCCCGGGGCAGATGAATTTAAACTTACCTCTTCAGAGTATGGTAGTGCTTTTATTTTGAAACTAGACCCTGATGGTCAATTTGTCTATGCTCTTGCTACGGAAGGACCCAGTTCCGAAATCGCAAGAACAATTCATGTATCAAAAGTAGGAATTATGTATGTTTCAGGAGATTTCCAGGGTACTGTTGATTTTGACCCCGGACCTAATATTCAGAATCTCACCGGAAGTGTGGATGGATGTGCTTATATCCAGAAATTCAATTATTTAAATAGTATTGCAAATATTGCTGGCAGTTGTGACTTTAAGTTAATTTCAAATCCGGTAAACGAGATATTAGAATTAAGCTTTGATAAACCAATAAGAGATATCTTAATCATTATCACTTCAATGGAAGGCAGTAAATTATTCGAAAGAGAATTTCATTATTTACAAAACCCCAAAATTGATGTATCAAAGCTTTCCAGTGGATTTTATTTGATCTCTGTTATAAATCATGGTGAGGTAAATACTTTAAAATTTATTAAAGAATAGTAAAACAATTTGAAGAGCATATTAAGAAATCATTAATATAAACCGTCATTGCGAACCTCAGCGATGGTTTTAGCGCAAGAGTGAAGCAATCTCAACATTATAGTACATATCAATTTGAGATTGCTTCGTTCCTTCACCTCTGGCCAAACTTGGACTCGCAATGACGATTAAAAATAATCATTATGAAAAATTTTGAAAACGTAGACGCAATCCTCGACTTTGCAATTAACGAAGAACAAATGGCTGTTGATTTTTACAGCGAACTGGCTGATGCCTCCAAAACAGACGACATGCGCCAGGTATTTATGGAATTTGCTGAAGAAGAGATCAAACACAAACAACAACTTCTCAAGATTAAAGAAGAAGGTTTTTATACCCTCGAAAAAGAACAAATTACCGACCTCAAAATCAGTGATTATGTGGTGAATGTTAAACCAACTCCAGGCATGACTTATGAGGATGCCCTCATTTTAGCCATGAAAAAGGAAAAGGCTGCATTCAAATTGTACTTAGCTCTCGCTGACCGTGCTCCCAATGCAGAACTAAAAGACCTATTCCTTGGACTGGCTCAGGAAGAAAGCAAACATAAACTCCGCTTTGAGATTGAGTATGATGAGTATGTGTTGAGGGAGAATTAATTCTTGTTGGTGAGAACACCAACAAGAAGCAAGGTAGATAAGTTCACGATTTAAATCCAACCATGAGATTTAATTAGTCTCTAAAATAGTTTGAATTTGCTTTATTAATATTGGAATATTATCAGTTTTAATCTTCCAAAGAATTGCAAGGTCAACACCAAAATATTCATGAACAATCCTGTTTCGGAAACCTCTTATCCTATGCCAGTCAATTTCAGGATATTTTTTTTTAAAATCATCAGGTAATTTGTTAGCTGCTTCACCAATGATTTCAAAATTCCTGATAACAGCATCAATAGTCATATCTTTTGCCTCAAATTCTTCAAAAGAGAGGGATTGAGTGTATTCCTGTATTTTTTGGCAGGCAAGGATTATATCTTCCAAAAGAAGTAAAGGACTTCGTTTAGACATAGATCAGGTCTTTTTCAATTTCCTTAAAATACTTTGGCTTAATTCCATTTCTGGATACAAGATCAACTTTATGATTCAGGATTTCCTCTAAAGTATCTGCCAGATCTATAAATTCAATTCCTATCGGTTCGTTAAAATCCACCAAAATATCAATATCGCTGCTTTCCTGGAAATCATCCCTTGCAGCAGAACCAAACAATCCAATACTTTTTATTGGATACTGGGAGAACAATATGGATTTATGTTGTTCTAATACGTTAAAGATATTTTGTTTGCCAATCATATTAATTTATAGTTGGATAACAAATATACATCAATTTTAGGAATTTAGATCAAGAGTTAAAAAACATAAATGACCCAATCGGCTTCAAGCCTGCCTGACGGCGAGGCAGGCGTCCAAGCGTGAAGCAATGCTTTGTATGAACTTTAAGTGGGTACGCTTAAAGCCGAGAATCGGCATCAAGCGTCCACGCTTGATGTTCTATTTCACCACAAACCTTTTGATCTTACCAAACTGATCATTCCCCAATCTTAATAGGTAAATTCCTGTTGGGGCATATGACATGTTGAAATCAAAAGTATACTTTCCGTTTTCATTTTGAACCCTGTTCTGAATCACTGTTTGGCCTTGTAAATTATGTACAGTAAGGATCAATGGTTTATTTATTTCAACTGCATAAAATTCAACCCCAAAGTGATTGTTCCCTTTATTGATGAGCAGTAAGTCATTGGGCTCTGCAATAGAATTTATTCCAGTTCCAAATACTACATTTACCACATAATCTTCAGTTTCACCGAAAAGAGATTCTTCACAAGGATCTGAAGGAACAGCTTCATTATAATTGGCTTTTATCCGAAACAAATGTTCACCCAGATTTGCATCCCCAGTTATATTCAAAGGAATTGTCTCGGTATAGGTTCCTCCCGTTTCGCCTGGTGCAACAATATAATCTTCAACCACAGCTTCATCATCTTCAAGCAGGAAATTATCATTCAAATCGATCCATACTTTAATGTGTACATCACCATAGCCAGTGGTAACGTTTAAATCGTACTCTGAACCTTGTGAGAGGTTGGTTGACATATCCATAAAATTTCCATACCCATTTGGATTACAACCAGTATAATTACTGATTGATCCTAACTGAAAATCAAAAATACCTACACCTTGAAGACATAACTGTTCGGGCTGACAAATACTATTTACAATGGCTGTCATAGAAGTATCATTGGCTGGAGTTGCATCACCGGGAAGAGAGGTAACCGCTTTCAATTCGTAATATCCAATTGCTGATAAATCTATCGTAGTTTCAAAAGTATAATCTAGTTCAGTCTCACTCAATAATGGACCCGAAACTGTTTCTGTAACCAGTTCACTTCCATCTAAAAAATAGGATGCCTCAAAATCTTCCTGTGTAATAACTCCATAGTTTTTAATGGTAACAGTTACGGTTTCATTTTCTGACAAATAAGAACCGGAAACCGGTGAACTAATACTTGTTACACCAATATCATGGGCATGCAGATGTTTCACAAAAAAGGAAACAGTATCATTCACGGGATCCTCATCAGAACCTAAATTTGTCCGGGCAAATATATGATATGTATTACCGGGTATAGATAAATCTGCTGTCCCCTCAAATGTATATTGATCATTGTTATTACTGGATATTGATCCGGTGTAAACTTCATTTACAAATTCACCTCCATCAACCTGAAAGCTAACAGGAATGCTGGTTTGGTCATCAATACCAAAATTTCGAATAGATATAGTGATAGGCTCTGTTTCAGAAAGTAAACCATTCACTGGATAATCAACGCTGATGACACCTACATCATTGGCATGATCGGGTGCTAATTTAAATACACCAACCTGATTTTTCCGGGTTCCACCAGTAAAATACTCTCCAATGGACCAGAATGTTTTATCATCAGTGGGATCAATGGTCATTTGGGAATAATCACCATACCTGGTTGCAGGATTGGATTGAGTCCCTTCTGCATAACTTTCCTCTTCGATGGTCATTACATTCAACTCATCTGTAGCATATCGGCCTGTATAGCGAAGAGATGGATAATGGTTCTCACTGACAATGGTATATGCCAGCGCAATATTCCCATCAACATCCATACACATATTTCCTGAAAAAGCACTGTGTCCATCTGGTTGAGAATAGGTGCCTTCCTGGTATATTTCCCAGGGCTCACCATCATCATACTGCCTAAGTTCGTACCACCTTATTCCAGCAAGGTCATCACTCCCATCCAGGTCGACCACAAAGTTAAAAACTACTGCATTGTGATCAGAAAACCTTCTGTATTGCGCCATGTACATAATTGTTGCCTGCAAAGCATCAATGTCAGGACCTGAAGGTTGGGGCAAATTAGAAAATGACCCTCCATCGAATAAACCATCAAATGGTTCAGTATTTATAACTTGTGGATCAGAGATTTCAGAGTTGGACGGAGTGTTCCAATCCACATTGATACTCCAAATCTTTATATGATCAGTGGAAATACCAGACCACGAATCATCCTGCATATAAACAATAGGTGCGTTTCCGGGAGGAGGTATTTCACTGCCATTAACATTAAATCCAAGTGGACTGTAAAATCCATTGGTTTTAATGGCAGGAAGCGGAAATCCAACCATTTGAGCACTTGCATCACCAAGTAGCATTTTATCCCTTTCGATGGCATAAACCACCTGGCTTGTGCTCGCAGAATATGAATTTTTATTAG
>Ga0164315_10001498_pt1 | contig 17567 bp, 10 predicted proteins | sample GuaBasSedimGuay6_FD_113737 | JGI IMG/M metagenome (GOLD analysis project Ga0164315, IMG submission 113737) | Subseafloor sediment microbial communities from Guaymas Basin, Gulf of California, Mexico - Guay6, Core 4569-2, 0-3 cm | ecosystem: Environmental > Aquatic > Marine > Hydrothermal vents...
ACTTATACGATCACGGTGACGAATCAAGGTGAGGAAACGGCTACCGGCGTAACGTTGGCAGACGTGTTGCCAGACAACACAGACTTAGTCTCCATTGAATCCTTGGATGGCGGCAGTTGTGAAGCCGAGACGGTAACGTGTAGTTTGCCCGACTTAACCCCAGGCGCAACAGCTAACGTTAAAGTCGTGATCAGCAATCGCTTCCCCAAAACCTTAATTAATACGGTGACGGTTAGCACGCAAGAGTACCCCACCGATCTGAAAAAGACGTGGACACGAGTCATTCCCTATTTATCGGTAAGCGTCACTGATCAACCCGATCCAATAGAAATGCTCAACGTCTTGCATTACAACGTGGCCCTTGAATTGAGTCATAACGCGCCCACCGATGCAACCGGTATCACTTTAGTGAGTCAGTTGCCAATCGGGGTTGAATTGAAATCCATTAACAGCGATTATGCCATCTGTGATAGCAGTGCTTTCCCGCAAATCACTTGTGAAATGAATGACTTGAGTATTGCCAGTGCAGACAGTGTCAGTCAGGCTACCGTCGAAATGGATGTCGAATTGAAAGATGCCGGCTTACTGTTATTGACGCATCAAGCCAAAGTGACAGCGAATGAATATCCGGCCCATTCAGTGCGTACACGCACCACAGTCTTTGTGCCAGAAGATATTCAAGTCGATCTCGCTTTAGTGATCGATGTGACGGGGAGTATGCAGGAAGAAATCAATGGCATCATCAAAGCCTTGAAGACATTCATTGCTGAGAGAGAGGCCAGCACTGCCCGATTAATGGCCTTACTCACCTTTGGTGATAACGTCAAACTCGCCGCCTTCACGCGAGATATGGATGTCTTAAAAGGAGCCATTGCAGATTTAACGGCCAGTGGTGGCGGATTATGCGAAGAAGCTTCCGTAGAAGCCTTGTTAGTCGCCATCCCGCATACCAAAGTCGGTGGTGAGATATTGTTTGCAACCGATGCCTCACCGTATGATGATGCCGATGTTGAGAAAGTCATGACACTGCTGCGCGGTAAAGGGATTCGCTTTAACGCGATGATCACCGGTGATTGTTCAATGCCAGAGAGTTGGAATAATTTGCCTTAATTTTTGGGATAGAACGCTGATTTTTGATCAGCGTTAATCAGTTTCATCATGATAATCTGCGTTCTATTGATTTTTTCGGATAGAACGCTGATTTAACTGATTGTCATGATTCGCGCTGATTTTTAGAACAGTGATAACTGATTTCCACGCAAAACTTTTGCGTGGAACTGATAATTGATTTCATTGATAAACCTTCGGGGTTTCCAAAACCTCGAAGGTTTTTTTTTGCGTGTTATATTAAATAGTTATCTTGAAGTCGGAATTGAAGGCTTCGCTGATTTTTGAAAAGCCTAAATCAGTTTAATCAGGCCATAATTTGCGTTCTATTGATTAAAATGGATAGAAGGCCTCATTAACTGATAACTGATAACTGATAACTGATAACTGATAACTGATTTAAACGGATCGAACGCTGATTCGGCTTCTGATCATGATTGGCACTGATTTTTTTGATCATGCGTTAATCAGTTTCATCATGATAATCTGCGTTTTATTGATTTAAATGGATAGAACGCAGATTTAACTGATTGTCATGATTGGCGCTGATTTTTTAATCAGTGTTCTTTGCCCCAGTTTTTGCGCGCAAATACTGGGGCAAAGAAATCAGTTTGATCATGATAATCTGCGTTTTATCAGTTCAATCCAAAGATAAATTTAATTTCCCATTTAAAGGTGAGTTATGTTTGACGAAATAGAACGCTTTATCACGCAGACGAAACTACGTGAGTTGCGAAAACAACGTGATCAATTGCTGGCATCTTATGACAATTTAAGCCAAAAAATCCAAGAGGCAGAGGATGACGAAAACCGTTTACGTCTTTTATATCATGGTTTGCGAGCCCTGACGTTTGCTAAGCAACCATTGCATCCTGATGTGGCAAATTTGGACGTTATCCTCCATGAAATAGAGGCTGGCCGAATTTCACATGAAATACTGACGTTTTGGCATACGCAGCTTGAGCGAGAATTAGCCCGTGGGCGATTACGCTCTGAATTTGTTTATCTATTTGGTGCTTTATTGGAAGAATGGGCTTTACAAAATGAAGACAATACGCCAGCCGATTCCACAAGCATGCGTGACAAGTTCGTACAACAAGCCAGCCATGTTGCTGAAGTGGGGAATTCAATATTGGACTCACTCTTAGTCCATTCAGATCACCCTAATCATCTGAGTCAAGGGCAAAAAGCGATAAAAAGTCAACTGCGTATTCCGGTTGATGCTTATGAACTGAAACTGATATTACAGCAGTTGAGCAACGACAGTTATCGCACTGCTGCACTGCGTCATCAAGCCCAACGTTTCTTACTCAACAAAACGTTGTTAAGAGAAATGACTGATACTTTAACCATTATGCTTAACGCGTTAGAGGATTGGGCATGGATTGAGGTGCCGGCGCAAGCTTTTTGGACACGCCAAAAATGGCGACTTTTTATTCATGATGAATTGCCGACGGCTTGCTTGTTAGAAATCATTGGCAACCGTTGGCAAAATCTATTTAAGTGGAAAGGGCTTAAAAAAACAGATCAATACAGTCAGCTCAAAAACCGTGGGCAACAACGAGGTTCTATTCTTGATCAACGGGCCTCAATACATCAGAAGTTGCGTGATTTAAGCCAACTGAATAGCTATTCAAGTGAAGAATATCAGACGATAACGCAAATGGAAACGGCCTTGATGCTGATTCATGCTGAAATTCAACTCGCTCGTGCCGCCTTTCCAGAACAACCGCTTTATGTGATCAAAATTGATTTAAAAGACTTTTACCCTAGCCCGACGTTTTGCTCACAACGCTGGCCCGTTTTGGGGTTTCTGAAAGGGAATTGAATTTTTTTAAACGCAGTATACCAATTGCTGACGATAAGGCCGTTCAAATTGTGCAACGTGGTGTGCCCAATGCGCGTGCCCTCTCTCATTTTTTAGGAGAATTAGTGCTACGTTTGCTTGAACAATATGTTCAAGAGGCGACTCAAGTACAAGTGATTCGAGTCATTGATGATATCGGCCTGTTGACATCCTCGGCTGTTGAGGCCGTTACCGCTTGGCAAGCGGTGCAAACGTTTTGTGATGCTTTCGGTTTATCCGTTAATGAAGAAAAGTGTGGTGCCGTGTGCATTGGTGGTGGCGATTGTCCAGCTTCCTTGCCCACCGGCTTACCTCAATGGTTATTACTACAATTAGATCATAACGGTGATTGGCGCGTTAACCAAACGGCATTTCAAGCCCATTTAGAACAATCCGTCGAATACGTTTCAAAATCTCATGCGATTATTTCTCGCGTAACGTTATACAATGGCAATCTTGCCTATCTTATCAAAGGCTTAGGCATTAAATTGCCACTGGGTAATGTACACAGAGAAAGCATTAACCAAGCCATCGCTCAATTTCATTATGCTTTTTTGGGTGAAACACAAGGCATTGTTGCTTTAATCCGACAACTGATACAAGAACGCTTTTTTGAAAAAGATCAGGCAGTCTCTATTCCTGATGCTTGGCTCTATTGGCCTATCAGCGCAGGGGGCCTCGGTTTAAAACAAGCCATGATACTGGTAACTCGTTATAATCAGGCTTATAAACAGCAGCCTCCCTTACCGGAATTTCCTCAAGGAGAAAAGGGATTAAAACAAGGCATCAATCCCCCAGCACGCAATGAAGGTTCTCAGGATTGGCAGAGTCGCAAAAACAAATGGGCGACTTTCTATGCTAGGCTTCAAACTGAAATTGAGCCAGTCAAGCCAATAGCAACGCCAGTGATGGAAACATTAGTGAATGACTTTATTGAACGCGGTTCAAAATTAACCAGTGGTAGGCAGCAAAATATCACCGTTTATTGGCGTTGGATACTATACACTTACGGCCCTCAAATTTTGGACTATTTTGGCAGCTTTCGCTTTTTGATGACGGAATTAGTTCCGCTACAACTGATTAGCCAAGGCCGTTTGAAAAGCCCCTTTTTTGATGAGAGCATTTCGCGTTACCCGCAGGGAAGCAATGTAGGTTACGCACAATCGCCTTATCCATCCCCATCCATACCACAGCCAGCTCATTTTGATTTTGATAAAGAATTGACTGATGAGGTACCGTTTTGAATCAATGGAAGTTCAGACTTCGTTCCAAGCGCAGCGATATCGGGCCTTCGCAAAATAAATTTTGCACTCCAATTTCAATTTCGCAAAATAAATTTTGCACTCCAATTTCAATTTCGCAAAATAAATTTTGCACTCCAATTTCAATTTCGCAAAATAAATTTTGCACTCCAATTTCAATTTCGCAAAATAAATTTGGAACGAAAATCGCGCAAAATAAATTTGGAACGAAAATCGCGCAAAATAAATTTGGAACGAAAATCTCGCAATCTAACAAACTCAAATTGGAACGTATACCTCAAATAGTTAATACAAAGCGACTTGTGTATAAGGATGAGAGCTTTTACCTTTTCAGGCAAAAGTTTTTGCGCGCAAAAACTTTTGCCTGAAAAACAACTGAAGGGGTGGAGCGGGAAAATAGAAATGTGCCCTTTTGACTTGATCTGATCGTTTTGCAAAATGCCCTGATGACAAGCCATATTTATTAATAAATTAGATAACCATAAAGTCATTTATTTCAATACTTATTAATATTATTATTTACTAATATATACAATTTTTTTGTTTTTTGCTTGAATACTCATATAATACAAGTTCCGATTAATAAACGATCATGAAGTAATACTTTATAACTCATTGTTTTTAAATGACTTTATACCCATTATCTCCGTGTTTGTTAGAAATGAACAATAAGAATGATGCAAAAGTATTGCTCTCAAGTCGATTGTCTATCATGGTGGTGATGATCTTATGGTAAAAAAATCTTGACAAAAACGGATAAATGGCCCATTACCCATTACCCTCGATGTTCTCGTTTTTTGTAAAAACGGGGCTAACAAAGCTTTGCTGTGAATAGGCCTATAAAATTAAGTCTTTGTTTTTATTTAAGAAAATGAATACACTTTATTTTGTTCAGTTATTCTAAAAAGCTTTATAAATCAGTGCGTTAAAAAAAACGAGAAGATCGAGTTACCCACCACATTAAGGAGGAATTTGGCCTATGTTAACATACGATGTTCTAATCGTGGGTTCCGGGGGTGCGGGGTTGTATGCTGCTCTGAAATCTAGGATGGAGGAGGACTTACAAGTTGCGGTACTCACTAAGGTGTATCCAACTCGCTCTCACACTGGCGCGGCCCAAGGCGGGGTGAATGCCGCTTTAGCCAATAAAGATGCCACGGATACTTGGCAAGATCATTGGTTCGATACCGTCAAAGGTTCAGATTATCTGGCTGATCAAGATGCCGCTGAATTGATGTGTCGAGAAGCGCCTGAAGTGATACGAGAGATGGAGCATTGGGGTTGTCCTTTTGATCGTACTGAGGAGGGCAAAATTGCTCAGCGGCCTTTTGGTGGGGCCTCTAAAATTCGGGCCTGTTATGCGGCCGATAAGATTGGGCATGTGATGTTACATACGCTTTATGAACAAGGCATACGTCGTGGGGTGAATTATTTTAATGAATGGATGACGCTTTCTTTGTTACATGATGGGCAACGTTGTTTAGGTGTTAATGCTTTGGATATTCGTTCTGGTAAGCTTCAGACTATCCAAGCGAAAGCGGTGATTCTCGCTACAGGGGGGTATGGACGTGTTTATTGGAACAGAACTTCTAATGCTTATGGTAATACAGGTGATGGTGTCGCTCTCGCTTACCGGGCGGGATTGCCGCTTAAGGATATAGAATTTGTACAATTTCATCCAACCGGCTTGCGACGGACGGGTATTTTGATGAGTGAAGGGGCGCGGGGTGAAGGGGGGTATTTGCTCAATGCCTTGGGGGAACGGTTTATGAGTCGTTATGCCCCAGAAAAGATGGAACTTGGCCCGCGCGATATGGTTTCACGCGCTATTGAAACTGAGGTACGCGAAGGTAGAGGTGGGCCTGACGGTGAAGTCTTTTTAGATTTGGTTCATTTGGGTAAAGAGCGTATTTTGGAACGTTTACCACAGATTCGTGAACTCTGTTGCGGTTTTGAGGGCGTTGATCCCCTCGAAGAACCTATCCCGATTAAACCAACAGCCCATTATTCTATGGGGGGGATTTCTACCGATATCAATGGTTTAACGCCCATAGAAGGGGTTTACGCCGCGGGCGAATCGGGTTGTGTCTCCGTCCATGGTGCTAACCGGTTGGGCGGTAATTCACTGTTGGATATTCTGGTATTTGGCCGTCGAGCGGGCAACCATGCCACGGAATATGCACGTCAGACTGATATTCAACCGATGCTTCAAAATCCTCTCGCACCGGCTGAAACCTGTATCAAGGCATTGATGGATGGCGAGAGTTCCGAAACCATCGCCGATATCCGTCGAGACTTGGGCAATTTGATGGCGAAAAAGGCGGGCATTTATCGAAACGCGGCTGATTTGACAGAGGGGCAAGCGGGTTTAGCTGAACTCAAGGCACGTTATAAACGCCTGAAAATTAAGGATAAGAGTCAGGCCTTTAATACGGAATTAACCACAGCCTTGGAACTGGGCAACTTGCTGGATTTAGCCGAGATTGTTGTTGAAGGGGCATTGGTACGCCAAGAATCCAGAGGTTCGCATTATCGGGAAGATTTTCCACAGCGCAATGATAAGGATTGGTTGGTTCATACAGTAGCGACGAGAGGCCGTGATGAGCGTCCCGTTTTGCATTTTGAACCTGTGAAAATTACCCAGTTTCAACCGGAAGCACGGACTTATTAATGGGAGTTTCTTATGACTGAAAAAATCACCCCAAAACGGGAAAAACTGCTTGCCAATCTCCGTGTTCAACGTTATACACCAGGCAAGGATCGGGCCCCTTATTTTGATAATTTCAAAGTGGAAGTTGAAACCGGTATGACGGTTTTGGAGGCCTTACGTTATATTAAGGATACTCAAGATGGTTCATTAACTTTTCGCGCTTTCTGTCGTTCGGCCATTTGTGGTTCCTGTACTGTCGTTGTCAATGGTAACCCTGTATTGGCGTGCAGTACGCAATTGATGCCTATTTTGAAAGATTTTGGCAAGGCTTCTGTCACAATAACACCATTACAAAGGCTGCCCATTTTGCGGGATTTGGTGGTTGATATCGATCCGGTTATTGAAAAACTCGCTAAAATGCACCCTTACCTGATGGAAAACCGTGATCGTATTCCTGAAACCCTAGAACAGGAATCGCTCATGTCTCAGAAAGAATTGTCGGAGTTTAACTACATCACCGACTGTATTTTATGTTCTGCCTGTTTTTCAGCTTGTTCTACTGTTAAGGTTGATGACAATTACGCTGGCCCGTTGACTATCGCTAAGGCCTATCGTTATTCCGTTGATGCGCGTGACAGTTTCCGGGGGATGCGTATTCAGGCCGCTATGGATCAAGGGTTATGGTCCTGTGTTCAATGTCGTAAGTGTATCAATGTGTGTCCTAAAGACACACGTCCGGCTGATTCCATTCGGCACATGCGCCGTATTGCGATAGATGATGGTATCCACGATACGCCTGGTTCGCGCCGCGCTAAGGCTTATACGGATGATGTGGAAAAAATCGGGCAAGTCAATAAACCTATGCTGCCCGTGATCGTTCATGGTACAAAAGGTTGGGCTGCGATTGAAGCGGCTGAAGCGGCTTTAGCAAAACACGGGCTTGAACCCACTAGACAAGTGTGTACTTTGCCCGGTCAGGAAGGGGCTGCCAAAATCTACGCCAAGGTGCGTGAAATAGAAAAGAAGGAGAAAGCATGATAGAACAACAATACAATGACGATAAACTGCATTATGCATTCTATTCCGGCTGCTGTTTTCAGGGTACCGATGCGCGGTTTTTTGACATTCTGCAACAAGTTTTTGATAAGGTTGATGTCGAACTTCATTTGATTCCAGATGCCGTGTGTTGTGGTGCAGGGGTGATTGAAGAACGTTCTGAATTGACTTCCTTGTCAATCAATGCCCGCAATATGGCCAGCGCGGAAAAAATGGGTTTGCCTTTTTATACGCCCTGTTCCACCTGTTTCAATGTCATCTCCAATGTGCAAAAGCGGCTAGGGGAAGAGGCTAAACTCTTTGATCAGGTTAATGAGATTCTGGCTGAGGATGGTATTGAGTATAAAGGTGATTGCAAACTCACTCATACGTTGTGGATGTTGGCTCAAGATGTGGGACTGGAAAAACTGAAGGAACGCATCACAAACCCGCTGAACGGTATCAGAGTCGCGTCCTATTATGGTTGTCATACTCGTAATCCGGCGGATATTCAAAAGTATGAATCCTCACAAAACCCGACTTCTTTGGAAGATATTCTAAAAGTGTTAGGGGTAGAAATTGTCGATTATGAGACACGCGATGATTGCTGTGGTTATCATCTGACTTGGCCTAATAACCAATTGTCTCAAAAAATGACGAGTTCAGTGCTTCAAGGGGCGCATAAACAGAATGTTGATTTAATGGTAACATCCTGTCCGTTGTGTTTTAAGAACCTAGATGGTGTTCAACCCAAAGCACTGGCAGCGGCAGGGCAAGATTTTGAACTACCTGTATTGTTTTTACCCGAATTGGTGGGATTAGCTTGTGGCATGTCTTCTAGTGATATGAAATTGGATTTCCATAATGTGCCCGTGAATGTGCGGTTGTAAAACAAGCTAAATCTGGGCGCATTTCCAAAAGATGACCATTTTTTTAGAAATGCGCCCTCATAGGGCGCATTCCCAAAAAAAGGATCATTATCAATCTGCTTGTACGCGATTGAAGTGCAAAATTTATTTTGCGTTATCTATTTCGTTCCAAATTTATTTTGCGTTATCTATTTCGTTCCAAATTTATTTTGCGAGGGCTTGATAATAGCGACCTTATGACGATGCTGAGTATAGAAGAACTTAAATCAAGGAAAATTGCAGTTATGATGTTTGGTGTCAACAAAATAATTCTTGCCTGGCCCCTTTAATTCAATTCAAAGAGATAATCCGCATACCATGATGGGGTGCCTTCCGCAGTGTCTTCGTTTATATGTTCCTGCCATCGTCCTTCACTCGTAAGCCATTGGCGAATACAAAGAATTTGTTCAAAACCTTGCTCCTTAAGGAAATTGCAAACTTCACTATGTAATGCCTCTTCATGATATATGGGCTGAATTTCGAGCTCTGCAATAATATATTTGGTCGATTTCAGATAGTTACCCATCCCTTCTAGGGCCTCTAGGCAGGCCCCTTGAAGATCGATGCAAAGAAGATCTACAGTATTAATATTGTTGGTGCTTAACCAATCATCAAGACGGGTTGCATTAACCTGGATCCGGTTGCATTCGTATTTCTCAAAAGGATACTCCGGATTTGGGTGAAAACAAGATGACGCAAAAGGATTGCCATTCACTACCTTATGAAACTCTAAAGTGGTAGTTTGATTCCAAACTGCTTTTGGGATTAAGTGAATATCAGGGTGATTTTTTAGGTTTTTGGAACAGAGGACTAATGAATCTGGGTGGCATTCAAACGCATAAACCTGAGCATCATAAGCACGATTGAGTGCGATTGAGTCCAATGCGTCACCGGATCCAAGCTCTAAGATCGTGTTGACTTCGGCTTTAGAAATATGTGCCATAATGCTAGGGTGCAAATAAATACCAGAGTTGCTGCTTGACATAAATGGTTCTCCTAATGAGTTGTGGGTTAAGTTTACCGGGATACATTCCGCCTTTATTTCTATAACATATTGATTTTTATTATAAAAATATGACTTACGCACTTTAAAAAATTATCATACTGCTCTTACATTTGCCTGCGGTGTTCTGAAAGTGCTGTAAAACGGGCGGACTGAAAAGATTTGAAAAGAGTGTTGTAATCAGAACACATTTTTTCGGCATGATAAGTTTCTTTTAGCCTTTTTTTATTTTTTCGTACCTTTTCTTTTGCTTCATCTAAATTATCAAGGATAGATATTATTGACTCAGCAATTGCACAACTGTCACCGGGTTTGAGGCCATAAGCAAATCCGGTTTTGACGTAGACTTCTTGCGGACCATCAATATCGGATATAGCGACCGGAGTCCCCATAAATAATGATTCCATTGCGACCTGATTGAAGCTTTCACCCAGTGTGGGCTGGACTGTTAGATCCGCTCTCTTGAAAAGTGCAGCAGCACTTCTGTCTCCGTGAATTCTTCCCGTAATTATAACGTTTTTATGATATTCGCAAGCCTTGCGTATCTCATCGTCAAAACCCGTTGAATATCCGCCTACAAATAAATAGGTAACGTTTGGAAATTTCTTGGCAATTGTGGGTATTGCTTTAGCAAAATATATGACCCCTTTATATATGTCAATTCTTCCAAGGTATAGGATTATTTTACCCTTTTTTGGGATATTAATTAATTCACCTTTAGTATTATGTAAGTTATAGACAAGCTCATCAAGTCCTTTGTCAAATTCAAACTGATCAGTATCCACACCATTATAGATGACTTTTGGAGTGGTCCCGGATGGTGCATTCTGACGCTTTCCGTATATAATATTAGGGCAGAGTAATGGGATTGAATCTCGTTGGCTTTTTGATACATATATGGTTTTATCTGCTAGTGCCATTAGTTCTCTTTTGCAGCTAAAGTTGGTTAATGTCCATCTACCCCAAAAGTGATCATCCATTTCATTTGACCAATAATATCCGCCATCCATTGGCGTGTGCTTGTCATAACCATTTAACTTATGGGCCTGTAAAAAGGCTTCCTTTTGTCTAGTTGACAATTGCTCAAAATCGTTGACACCAAGCTTTAATAATTCGTCTGCTAACCCCTTGTTTATCATTCTTTTATCTTTGCTATAATCTGAGTGGTCCGTATAGACAATGCGAGCCATTGGAAAATGGTCAAAAAAATCCGCCATTTTTAGGGGATCGCTTGTAGAATGAAAGGGAATAAAGTCACTGCCAAAATGCCAGCAATGAATATTAATGATATCAAATAACGCTAAGTTGGCTGGACTGATGTAAGATAAGTGTTTAAGAAAATCATTTCTATCTGCAAAATCAAACCTTTTGCTATCTTCATTGACTCGATAAAATTCAATCTCGTTGCTATCGAAGTAATTGACTAACATATAGAGGTTTGTGTCCTTATTGGCTAGTCCTTTGATTAAGTTATTTGTAACAGTAATTGCCCCTCCTTTAGACAGGTTGTCGCTATACACCATAAGTAATATATTGAACTTGCTAGGATCGAGTTTGAGTTCATCAAGTTCTTTGTCATTATATCTATTCTTTCCTACTGCTATGATATTGTGATTCGTGTAAGAAAGGGTTGGTCGGGTATTATTGGGGTTGACATGTTTTTCTAACCTAGTTAGTAATTCGGGTAGTGCATAATATTTATCGAAGCGAATGTCACATAAATAATTGACTTTATCCAGTAATGCTATGTCATTCATATTAAACATTAAACGAGATGCTTTTATATGAGCTAAGTCGTATGTATAGTTGTCAGTAATATTGCGTACAGATGCACAGCATGAATTGCTTTGTTCTATTGTTGTTATTAAGGTTGAGGCATGGTGGCTTTCTAAAACGTCTCCGAACTCAATTAGCACAGCATACTTCGCATTATATTTATAGGCAAAGCGCAAACCTTTATTGATCAGGGTTGCTTCATTGTAGGCTTCATCTGATATTAAGACAATGACGATTTCAAATAATCCATTTGGTTTGAGTGTGATGTTGTTCGCGTCATTTTCATGGTCTATGACTGAACGTATATAATCCTTGTATGCCAGTTTAATGGCTTCATACTCGTTTTGAGATGAAGTTATCACAACAGCCACAATGGATTTTCTGGTTTCTTGAAGTCTTATTGAAACCATGGTTTCTAATAAATTGTCTGTTAATGAAGGTAGGACAATATAGCATACGATGTCTTTGTTACCATCGTATATTTTGGTGAATTTTGGTCCGTTTGCTTCGGTTACTGTTTTGATACCTAGTTGTGTGGCTATTCTCTGGGCGATTATCTCCGCATCATCGGCTTCATGGTTTCTGCCTTTTTCCTTGAGTATGGCTGCTTTCTCCTTCCATAACTCGTAAATTGTATGTTGACTGTGCTCACCGTAGAAATCTTGGTGTTTTTGGTCAATTGTACCCATTTCATAATGATAGGGAATATCTTCTAACGCACCTAGGTTTTGGAGGTTGTTTTGAAAATAATTACTTGAGGTGAATTCGTTCAAAAGAGTCAGAAGGAGTAAGCCGGTATTTATTTTCATTGTATTTTCCTCGAACGGGTTTATTTGTCATATAAGTACTGAACCATAAGTTTTCGGGTATTATGTAGGGTGGGTAACGGGGTTTTGTTGCCCACCATCCCCGACATGATTTAAAATCAATAACTTATGTAAAGAGTGCTGAATGTAGGATTAAATATCTATGTACAGGACAAAAAAATATAAATTATAAATTAAATGTAGGGTGGGTAAGTTCGTTTCGAGGAACTCGAAACGAACTTGCCCACCATCTGTGATACAAATTGCTTTGTAAATGTATGTCTTTTTCAACCCCGATTTGAAAACGGATAGGTGGATCAGGTTGCCCCTACCTATCTGTTTTCGTCGATACCCCAAGCTTTGCCTTTCGATGAGAGCTATAATGGTGGGCAAGTTCGTTTCTACTTCGTAGAAACGAACTTACCCACCCTACAGTTAATCTTTAATCTAAAGAGCAAAGCATTATATATTTTTAGTCCTGTACATAGAATTAAATATAGTATGTCAGATACATAAGTTGGCCTATAGTCTGAATCAAATCAAATGGTTAGGTAGTACTTTTCGCCAATTTATTTTTCTGAAATGCTATATCTAACATTTTTCTTAAGCTTTTTCGGTGTCCGGTGTGAATTCCATTTTCTATTGGCCCCCATGTTGGTGATCTGTATAATTGTTCCGGTTTAGGCTGATCAAAATGATCGTTAATTAAATTGTCGGCAACAAAAAACGCGTTTATCCCTCTGTTGTCGCATCCAACAAGAGTATATCCTTTTGTTGTGCTTAACTGAATCATGGCTGCGAGGCTTGCTCCAAAGTAGTTGCTCCCATCCCATACGCGTTGGCTGTCATACTCAACAACTTTGCTTTCATTAAAAGGGATGGTTGAATTGTATTCAATAATGACAACACGCGGTTCGTACTCTTTAATTGCATTCCAAACCCAGAGGTCATTAAAATCCAAGTCAATAGATAATAGATCAAATTTTTTAGGTACGTTATATTTCTCAAATAAGTGTTGAATATTTTCTGCTGTTATGAATTCCATTTGGATATTTGCTGGCGGGTTTTCGTGCCCATCCATCATTAATCCGGTCCATTCCTTCTTTTCACGAAGGTACCTAGTATTGCACTCTGTGCCATTTTCTACACCGAATTCTACAAAAAACTTGTTGGTCAGGCCAATTTTTGAAAAGATCGCATTGATGATGCCATCTTCACCATTCTGCGAATAAATCTTCCCTTCAAATTCATTAATGTTCTTAATTCTTGGCCTCAAATTGTATGTCTTTAAAAATTCAAGTCTTTGTTCTGTGTTTAGACTTGCAAAGCTTTCACTGCTGTATTGCTCGGCCAATATCTGCTGATATTTTCTGTTGACTATTTCTAGTTCTTTAATGTTGCGTTCTTGATCTGGGTACACTACTTTCGCCATTAAAAAACTGTTCGTAAATGCCTCTATTGTCATTGGATCGGTATTGAAATTGGTATCGTAAAAATCAGCTAAAAAATGCCAATTATAAATTCTAATTTCATCAAATAGTCTATTATTCGCAGGACTCAGTGAGGATAGATTGTTAAGTAATTCAGGTCTATTCTCAAATTCAAATCTTATGTGTTCATGGCCTACTTTATAGATGATGAGGTGCGTTGAATCCAGATCATGAACACACATATAGACATCCTGTTTTTCACTATTTGCTATCATTGTGGCTCTTTTTGACAATGAAGGCTCTGACCCTTTGGAAATATTATCCGAGTAACATACGATCAGGATATTTTTCTTTTGTGGGTGCAGTTTTAATTTGGCTAGAACCTCTATGTTGTATTTCTGTGTCCTTACCTTGACTAATTTATCCGGACCATAAGCGATTATCGGTTTATTAGGATTATCGATAGCGAGGTGATCTAATCGTAAGATCATCTCTTGTATGGTAGAGTATTTGTCAAATCGAGGATCACACAGGCCCGTTTTTCTTTCAAGCTCAATCAGAGCCTTGGTCTGAAACACTGTTCCTGATATATGTATAAAAGAGCATTGCTTTAAGTCATCAATACTTTCCTGATTATAATTATCCCTTGTGTATGCAGTCCATATTGCTCGTTTTGCTTCAACAGTGTATGCATTCATATCGATGAACTTGCCATCTTTGTCTATAAAGTGTAGATCGCAATGTACTAGGCTGGCATCGGTTTGTTCGATTGTGAAAGTAGTCATGTCTGAATGATTTCTTAATAAAATATCACCAGATTCAAGTAATCCAATATATTTTGCTTTGGAATAATAGGCCAAGCGTATGCCAAGATTAATTAATGTCGCTTTATTTGAAAATTCTCTGTCAGCACGAATAATGTTTATTTCAAACAGTCCGCCGGCTTTGAATGCCCCATTTACCTCGTGGTGGTTGCGATATTTGATGATTCGTATGCAATTCTTGTAATTATTTTCTATGCATTTTATTTCATCGTCTGATACAGCAACGATATTTGCAACGACTCTTTTTTTTGTAGCTTGCAGCTTGATTGAAGTGATAGTTTCTATGACGTGTCCATTTAAGGAGGGTATCACTACATAAGATATTACATTGTCATCTAATGTCTCATTAGGTTGGGGTTGCTGACTCCGTTTTTCATATTTTTCTTGAGTCAATATGCTGGTTGTTATCCATTTAACGTCACGGGCTTCATCGGTATATCCAAGTTTCTCAAGTAATGGTAATTTTTGCAGCCATAGATTATACGGCGTTTTATTATTTTGTTTAAAATATTCTATAAATTCATGTTTTACTATGCATTCTGCTGAGGGTATGCATACTCCGGTTTCACGTTGTTCGTAATTCCATAAATAGCTGTCAGATGTCAGTTCATCCAAAATGGTGAGTTGGTATGAATCATCTTCGCTTTGCTTTGCATTCAGTAATTCGTTAATGGTTTTTCTCATGATTGTTACCGGTTTTATGTTTAAGTGGTGCCGCCTCGCTCCCGAAAAATTTTGGGCTTTTCAGAACCCGTGTTTCGGGAATTCGCTTGGCTCATTCCCAAAACCAAAAGTCCTAATATTACCAGTCCAAAGTATAACACATACCCCGAACCTTGAGTGAGTGGTTCTTGCGATGAGCCAGTCGCACACACTCTTATTCACAAGTCTTGTCTGATAAGTCATTCTTCTCATCGTGGATGACCAAAACACATATCGTATTTGAGGGATCATCCCATTTGACCAATCCAACTTGCGCTTTATCATCGGTCTTATTTACCTGCGCTGGATCACACGCTTCATCACCGCAGGTGTATTCCGCATCGATGAAATAACAAGGATGTGACCCCATGATCCGTTGATCTATACCATTAGCATCAACACCTTCATTGCCGATCGGCAGTCCCCCATTCCATTGTTTAGTCGCCTTATTATAGACTAAGGTGGCAGAACCAAGTAAAGTCACCCAATCGATAGGATTCTTAGGACCCGTATTACCCTCTTTTTTACCAAGGGTAACACGACAACCCGATTCGTCGGCGCAATAGTCAAGAAATCTTTCCATGTTGACGGGAACTGTACGGTTAAGCACATCAGGCCCGGCTTCATATTCTGCGCACGGTCCTTCAGGGGTATCATCACAAATATCCCCCACACCATCATTATCAGCATCGGCCTGATCTGGATTCTTCTTCAATGGACAATTGTCATTGACATCATCCTTCCCATCATTGTCGTCATCATTGTCACTGACATCACCGATACCATCACCATCGGTATCTTTTTGATCCGGATTAGGGACTAATGGGGAGTTATCTTCATCATCTGGCACACCATCACCGTCGTCGTCAGTATCGCAAGCATCACCAATACCATCACCGTCGGTATCTTTTTGATCCTCATTGGCAACTAATGGACAATTGTCATTGCGATCAAGAATGCCATCACCATCTGTATCAGCGAAATAAACGGAGGACACGAGGTGGGATGGGACCCAAGCCGTGGCGGGATTCATATTAGTCAAGGTCCCATGATTGCGAGAGGCGGTAGAGTCATTCGCTGTGTAGCCTTTGCCTTCGTCAAAATTCCAGTACCCAACTAAACCTGCCTCGTTGCCTTGCAAAGGATGATTCATCTGAGCACTAATCTCTGAAGGATTACGAACGACATTCCAAACCCGGACATCATCTAGAGACCCGTAGAATGAATGGTGGACCTCAAGTCCTCCAATGGTAAACGGAGCGGCGAAGTTCCGAACAACAGATGGAGTGTAGGTGGTCCCATGAAGTTGGCCATTGACATACACTTTCATCTGTCTCCCATCAAATGTCGCAGCGACGTGGGTCCATTGATGGAGAGTAATAGATGGCCCGCTGATGGAATGCCACTTGGAACCATTACCCATAGAGAATCTCCAATTGTTGCCATCAGCTGCGGCTTGAAGTTCATAGCCTTTAACCTGATAACGACTGACAAGAAACTTACGGAAGGTTCCTTGTGCACCATCCACCTTAGCCCAAGCCTCAATCGTAAACCGAGACGGATTGAGATTGGGAGAATAAGGAATGCGGACATAGTCATTCTGCCCATCAAAATGCAACGCGGTGCCCAAGGGTAATTCAGCGGTCATGCCGACGGTGGCAGATAGAAGCGTGGTCCACCCAAGCCACAGAACCAAAGGCTTCCCAATGCGTCGTAGAGACGCACCTTGCTCATAAAACCGGACGTTTTTTTGATCTGGCCGTGACAAACACGCGATCCTTGCGTGCGTGCTGGTGGGTCGGATATGACAACCCAGAAAGTTAAGGCCTTTTTTCAAGGACCCAAGAAACCTTTTATTTGAGTGTGTTTGTACGCGCAACGCACGTAAGCCACTATATACGGATTTGACGGTTTGACGCAAGTAAGAAGCGCGGATTTGCCACGTACTTGCCAGTCGTGGGTTTCGCTTTGAAAATATCAACATAGGTAGTCTATTCTTCCTTTTCATTGTTAAGTGTATTTTAATAACTGATGTTACGCACCCTGATTCTTATCAAGGTTATACAAGCGCACGAAACCTTTTGTCTTGATGCCGATACTCTTACAAAATGAGTGGGATATCGAATGATTGAAGTGAGCCGCCCGAATCCAACACCAATTGTCGTTTGTCTTCTTTCGGGAACAGAAGTTGAGTGCGTAACATCAGTTAATAATAAAT
>Ga0164315_10001499_pt1 | contig 17564 bp, 15 predicted proteins | sample GuaBasSedimGuay6_FD_113737 | JGI IMG/M metagenome (GOLD analysis project Ga0164315, IMG submission 113737) | Subseafloor sediment microbial communities from Guaymas Basin, Gulf of California, Mexico - Guay6, Core 4569-2, 0-3 cm | ecosystem: Environmental > Aquatic > Marine > Hydrothermal vents...
AGTACTAGATATGGCGGGGCCAGATGCCTATTTGCTGGGCCATTCGTATGGTGCAATTTGCACACTTGAGACAGCAAGTACGTTTTCTATTTCTAAACTGGTTTTGTACGAGGCACCTTTACCTATTACAGGGTCAGTCATTCCTCCTGCATTTGATGACATGAAAGTTGCTATTGAGAATAGTCAACCGGAAAAGGCTTTACTGATCGCTTACAGTAAAATAGTTCATGAAAGTGATGAAAATATCGCACGTTTGCAATCTACACCAAATTGGAACGAGATGATTGCTCTTACTCCAGGCTGGGTACGTGAAATGCAGGTGATGCAAGACCTGGAACATGGAGTTGACCGTTTTTCCAAAATGTCATCCCCGACATTGCTCTTACTTGGAACTGCTACCGCACCACATCATATTGCTGCTTCCGATGCTTTAGACGAAATGTTGCCAAACTCTCGAACTGTTAAACTACAAGACCAGGGACACCGAGCGCATCTGACTTCGACTGTTGATTTTGCGAAGAAAGTCACGAATTTCCTAATTTAGTTTCGGATGTTCACACGGCTTTGTGTATTGCCAGATTATCTTTTGTGCCACGTCTAATTCTACGCAATCTACAACCAAACCACCTTTGCGTTATGCCCGGCCGCTACGGAAAGCGATCGCCGCTTTGGCGTTTCGTTTACTCGCTGAGCCGTATCGCTTGATATCGGACAAACCCGAACTACAGTAGAAACGCTATGACTAGCGTAGTACCGTTTTACTTCACAACTGCGTGATTAAGACTCCAAAGAGTATTGGTAGAATAAGTGCAAGAATAAGGATATTCGCCATCGCAAAGTCTTCATCGTGCGGATCTTCGATACGCGTATTATTCTTCAGTAAGACCCATTGCGATAAAGAAAATAACTTCATATCAGATCCCTTCTCGTACGAGCTTCCCGATTTCTTGCTGCGAACCGCTCGGATGGCAAGTTCGACGTCGATGCCGTCGCCCAGCAAACCGAGTCGTCTGGAGCCGAAAAATAGTGCGAGAAAACATCCGCCGAACGCCAGAACAGCACCCAGGACATAGAACATGAAAGGATAATTGAAACGGTTATTTGTTGGCAACAAACCTATCACCGTGATCAGCGTAATTATTGCAAAGACAATCGCGCCCATTACATACAGGCTTTCTCGTCGCTTAACACAATCAGTACACACAGCAACGCTCTCTCGAGAGACTCTTTCATACGTTATGCTCTTCCTGACACCTGTGTAGAAACCAGCATCAAATGCTATATCGACCTCTCGGACTTTTTTGGCGACGACAATTTCTTCATCTCGACCTATTGTCGCGACCCCACATACTGCACATCGGCTGGCCTGGAGTTGAGCAGCACTGCTCGGCGGCTGCGTATCCTCGCCGGACCTTTCAGAAGTGCCCATGACAAGCCGCCAGCAAATGAATTCCTCGATTCATAACAAGCTTATGCTTGCCGTTCAGAAAAACGCGAGTCCCGCAATGTCGATTGATGGCCAACCCATTCACCACCCTGTTCGATCCTGGGTGAAGGGCGCAAAAACCTTGTCCGGAGCGCGGTATTGTCAATAATGCAGCGCTACCCACGCTCTGGAATCGTTGATGAATCAATCTATTCTGCATGCTTCAAAGCCTTTGCGAAGGGCATCCCCATCAATCACTCCCGACAGACCTATTACGACCATCTCTGAAGTACGCGACTCAGATAATTGACGGCCTTTTTGCAGCGACCACTTGTTGCCAGTAACCTGCAGTACGGCTTGCCGGTCCGGGTCCGATCCAAGACGCATTATTCCTTTTGCTCTTAGGACGCCCAATGGGAATGTTTCAACTAGTTCGCATAGCTTTTTTTCGTCGACCAACGCCTCGCTGGCAAATGCGAAACTCTCAAAAGAAGCTGCATGATCTCCATGTTCCAGGAAATCCGGCATTTGGGATACTTCCGGTAGTCCAAGCACCAGGGAAAGAGGAACACGGGAATGAGACGTTTCAACGACGCGGCCTGGCAATTTTCGCTGTGCCAGCCAATTCTTAGCAGCTTCAAGCTGGCCAGCTTTAGCGATGTCGGTTTTGTTGAGGAGAATCAGATTGGCGGCTGAAATCTGGCTCTCGATTGTCTGGTGTATCGGTGGGTTATCGACGTTTTCCAGGAGAGAGGTCGAGTCGACAACACAAACAATGCCATTGAAGTGCAGTGCCGCGTTGCACAGTGCGACCTGGACAATGCCGTGGGGATTAGCAATGCCGCTAGCCTCGAGAACGATTTCATCGGGTGGGTCGCTCTGAGAAACCAAGTCCGCGAGTGTTGCGGTGAGTCCGTTGGCCAATGTGCAGCAAACGCACCCATTCGCAAGATCAACCCTGTTTACCGAGCTCTTTTCGACAAGTGCAGCATCAATGTTGATCGATCCGAAGTCATTTACGATGACGGCAAGACGGGCTCCATGAGATTCTGCAAGCAATGCATTCAGCAATGTCGTTTTTCCGGCGCCAAGAAAACCGGTGATCAACGTAAATTCAATGGAGGCCTTTTTTTCGTCAGGCACCTCTTGCGTTGCGACGGATGCCTGTCCGAGCCCGACAAGCATTTGCCAGGAGGCCGCCATTCTTTCTTCCAGATCATCCGCTGTTGGTGGGGGCCTATTCTTATCTGCTCCATTCACAATTTCATCTCAATCGCACACTGGTTGTTTGACTCCACCTAGAACTGTCCCCCAGATCTTTATGTCTTTAAGTCCGTCTATCTCGATTTCGGTCGGATCTTCTTCAAGAATCGAAAAATCTGCCAGTTTTCCGATTTCGATGCTTCCGGTCTCATTTTCCATGCGCAGAATGTAGGCGGCATCGATCGTAATGGCGCGCAACGCTTGTTCCCGACTGATGCGCTCACCCGGAGCCATCACTGTTTTTCCGTCCTGACCCTTACGTGTAACGGCGATCCATGCGGCCGTCAGTGGGTGCATTGGTGCAACCGAAAAAGCATGGTCAGAGTGAAGCGTAAACGGAACACCCTCACGGACCAGTGAACCAAGGCGGCCCGTGGCTTCGGCGCGGTCCGGCCCAAGACCCATCTCGTTCTGCAACTGTCCGCGCGTATGTAAATAGTAAATCAGTACACTGGCACACCCTCCGAGCGCCTTTAGTCTTCGAGCCTGCATCGGAGAACTGATCAGGTAATGTTCGATCGTAAACCGATGGTCAAAGCGGGGAAGCCTGCGTTGCAATTCGGCCAGTACGTCGAGAACCGCGTCGACCGCCTCGTCACCGTTTGCGTGGACATGGATTTGAATTCCACGTTCCCAATAGGGAAACATCGCATCGGCAAGACTGTCCCATGTGTCTTCACCGCGAAGCCCGTTGTCTCCATCAAGAAAAAATGGATATTTCAGGCGGAGCGACATTGCCTGATACGAGCCATCGGCCCAGAACTTTACGCCGTGGAACCGCATTTTTTCGTTGAATCTTTCGGACTTCAGGCTTGCCACGAAATCGGGTGCCAATTCGCCGTGGTCTTTACGCGCGCCGGAATCCGCGGGCGTCAGGACCATGCGCAAAGGAAAACTGGGATCAAGTACGGTTTCTTCGTGATCGCGCCACTCTTCGTCAAAGTTAGTGAGGCCGAACCCGATGTCGCCGGTCATGGTGATGCCTGCGCGTTTTGCCGTTTCAGCGAGCGTTCGCATTCCACGCTTCGCCCGGTCCGGTCGCATTATTTCCTTACGAAATGGCTCGAGTGCGAAACGGGTGGCTTCAATTTCAACAAATTGCCCGTTAAGACGCCCATCAGGATAACGCCCAAGCCCGTGTAGATGCATGGATTCCGTCGCCCCCAACAAATCCAGCATACGGCTGTTCACATAAATATAATGAATGGCATACGCGAGAATCCAAATTGGCCGTTCAGTTGAAATCGCGTCCAGGTCTTCTCTATCCAGGTGTCCACCGTGAAAAGCGGGATCAAAGCCCCACGCGAAAATCGGTTGGTCGGGATCTTCCAGTTGCTCATCGAGCTCTTTAAGACGCGCGATCACCTGGTCACGTCCCTGCACCGCTTGATCTGTCCCGCTTGGAGAGTCGATCGGCCCAAGATAATGCAGTCCGACAACCCATCCTGACCAGTGAAAATGAGTATGTGGATCAATAAGACCTGGCAGGATGATCTTATCCTGAAATGTTTTGTCTACGGTGTGGGAATAGCGATCAAGCCAGGGTTTGATAGTGTCGAGCGTACCAACCGACAAAATGCGCCCATCTTTCACAGCAACCGCAGTTCCCTGGGGCCTGCCCGGATCCATGGTTATTATTTTCCTGGCTACGTAAACCGTGATTTCGGACAATTAGTATCTTCCTGGTGAATTCGTCTTTCTATGATTTATTTTGGATATTTCTTCCTGAAATTGATCCAGTATTTCTTGACTTCTAACTTCATTTCTTTTCGCAGGAGCATTATCCCTAACAAATTTGGCAAGGTCATCATCGCCACTGTCGTGGCAGAAATTATCCAAATGAGTGACGTATCCGCGATAGAAGCCAGGAAAAATGCGAGAACGTAAACCAATCGAAACGGCAGTACCGCTTTTGTCCCTATCAAGTAGGATATGGCGCGATCACCGTAATAAGAGAAGGAAATGGCTGATGAAAACGCGAACAGAACCAAGCTTATCGTTACCGCATATTGGCCTGCATCTCCAATGAAACTTCTTTTAAAAGCTTCTGTTGTTAACGCTACGGAATGAAGCAGAGATTTTCCGTTGAGTTGCACTTCATCATTCTCAAGTGCGCCATCTACCACATTTAGTACGCCGCTAAAGTAGTTTTCACCAAGCTTAATCCGCACGTCTTCAGCTATCGAACGATTGTGAATGATGGTGATACTGCCGGCATCAATATGCCCGGCGGTCACCAGGAGTTCGCCGGAAAAGAGCTGAATCTGGCTGACACCGTTGTAAGTAAGATCAAGATGGTCAACCAATTGCTTAACATGCTCCGGATCGGATTCGCTATATACTCCCTGCAAAATCTGCGTATCAATTCTTTGAAATCTGTTCTCAAACTTCTCCTGCCAAACGCCGGAAGAAAGAATTACCAGGCCGGTAAGCGTGCAGATAACCAGCGTATCAATAAATGGCTCAAGAATTGATACCATACCCTCTGATACAGGCTCATCTGCTCTCGCAGCAGCATGCGCAATCGGTGCCGAGCCCTGCCCTGCCTCATTGGAAAATAACCCGCGGTTTACACCACGATTAAACGCATAAGCGAAGCTTGCCCCAAGAAAACCGCCTGTTGCCGCAGTGCCATTAAATGCGTTGCCAAATATCAAAGCAAAAGACGGCATGATATTTTCGATATTTGAAAAAATAACAGCGAATGCCGCAACTGTGTATGTCATGGCCATTACGGGCGTAATTGTTGCGGTGACCGCTGCAATCCGTTTAATACCACCGATAATTACAAACCCCAGCAAGATCGCCAGCACAGCCCCGGTAACACCCGTGGGTATTCCAAAAGACGCTTCCATACCCGCTGCGAGATTATTGCTTTGCGGCATATTGCCGGACCCAAACGCATTGATAACGGTGGCTATTGCGAACACTACAGCCAGCCACTTCATTTTGAGACCACGGTCCATGTAATACATGGGACCACCCGCCATATACCCTTGCTCGTCTTTCACTCGATATTTATGCGAGATAGTTACTTCAACAAATTTGGTGGTCATACCAATGAATGCTGTTATCCACATCCAGAATAGAGCAGCAGGCCCGCCAAGATACAAGGCAAATGCCACGCCCCCAATATTTCCCGTGCCTACCGTACCTGACAGAGCAGTACTTAACGCCTGAAAATGAGATGTATCGCCTTCCATCTCATCTGTTTCATATTTCCCGGTGAGAACTTTCCAGGCGTGGGGAAAATACCTGATTTGGGGAAACCCGAGATAGATAGTAAAAAAGAGTCCAACACCCAACAGCAAATACGGGAAATAGAACGCCGCACCCAGGTAGCCATCCAGAGTTGTCAGAATATTTCTAAATTGTTCCACCAGGCCCCCTTTTGTTGTTCGGTGGTGTTTTCATAGCTGGATCAAACTGTTGGCGATTCAATACGAATACACCTCGGGGATTATTTTCTATCCACGCTTCAACAGGTCGCGAAAATGAAACCAGTCGACAGCAAGCTTTTCCGACCCTGTCAAACAGTGCCAAATTCCCGAGTTAGAGTGCATTGAGCAAGACGTATGTTATGCAAGGGGGCGGGGGAATTGCGGCTACGCCCAATGAATCGAGGCTCACCATCTGTAATCACAGCACCGACCGCAGCAATGTCACCGTGCTTGATCGCGGCTAAGGCGTCTTTCTGGGTACCGCCAACTGGTGCATCGAGAACGACAATATCCGCGTCCCTGCCAGCCTCAAGAAAACCGCTGTTCAAGCCATAGATGCGAGCGTTGCTGCCTGTCGCAGCGCATAGAAACCACTCCGGGGGTAAGTCAGTCAAACTCGCACAATGAGCAATTGTGTAGAGCATGCCGAGCGGCATGATACCGCTGCCTGTGGGCGTATCTGTGGCAACAATAAAACGATCAAATGCATCGTGTTTGTGCGCAAGGTTCGCGCACAAGAGAGTCGTTCGAAGGTTTCCGGCGGTGCAAACTTGCAGCGCAATATTGCTCTCCAGGATAATACGTTCGAAGTCCTCATCAGGCATTGCTGTTGGGCCACCATTTACGTGGAACGAAACGTCCGGTTGCATGGCCAACAAGTGTTTACCAGTGATAGCGTCGGAACCTGGTATCGACGGACCCCCGGTGTGTACGGTCGTCACCATGTTGTGTCGTTTTGCCGCTTGCACTAAAGGGGCGTAGTCGAAAGGAGACTTGAACGCTCCAAAACCGGCCTTTGCAAGCCAGACCCCTTTCGCGGCGATATCGGCGAAATCCTGCTCTTCCAGACCTGGCTCCAGGATTATCGATCCGGCATAGACATGCATACCTCCAGGCCGATAATTCTCGAAGCATTTTAGTGCGGCAATGGCTAATGCCTTTACGCCTTCAGGGTCCTTTGGTCGGCCAGGCACATGCACCTCGGATGCACTAATCGATGTTGTCACGCCCCCGTGAACGTAGCTCTCCAGAAACCCTACGGTCTTCTGTCGCGGCGTGTAATCGCCAAAAGTGACGTGTACCTGTGAGTCAATAAGCCCGGGCATTGCCATGGCTCCGTCAGCGTCAATGACAACGTCGCAAGACTCGACCTCCTTAGCTGAAGCGGTGCCAACTGACAGAATCTTGCCTCCATCAGTAATGATCGTATCGCCATTGACAAATGGTTCCCGCCAATCACCGGACAGGATTTTGCCGAGGTTCACGATAGCGATTCTCACTAAATCTTCACCTCATGGATCAGCATATTTCTTCCCCCGAATCTACTAACGAAATTACGTTTTGACCTCGGCATACAGTCATGGGACGAAGTGTTTCCTGGGAGCAACTAGAACCTGATTGGTAAGAGCTTTCACGGCGATACCTGCCTCATGAATTAAATAAGCTTAACAACGGGTCGGTTCACAAAATCGTCGATTTTGATGAGGAAAACGACGGGAGCCTTACAAAAATGCCCAATTTGCGCTGAAAATAATTCGACCGGCAAATGGCCTTTTCACTTCAAAAACCACGATCGCTGGAATTAAATGGAATACAATGAAGCTGGCGGGAAATGCGGTGCTAGCCAGAACAATATTCGCCAAAATTAACAATCACTTTTCGCTCTGGGATCATGGATAAATTTAATCTGAAGTTGCTGCAGCTAGTCCAGAAGGACAATCGGCTTACTGCCGAACAGCTCAGTGAAATGGTTAACCTATCGCCTTCGGCTTGTCAGAAGCGATTAAACCGTATGCGCAAGAATGGCATTATCGAAGCGGACGTCTCGGTTATTTCACCCAAGGCTTTAGGCCTCACACTGATGATGCTCGTCAATGTAACTCTTGAGCGAGAGCAACCGCAGATTATCGACCAGTTCAAGCAATCCATGCGGGATTCGGAGGAAGTGATGCAGTGTTTTTGCGTAACCGGCTCTACCGATTTCGTGGTGATCGTCAATGCTCGTGACGTGGAGCATTTTGAAACTTTCACGCAAAAATATCTCTATGGCAATCCGCATATTCGCCACTTCGAGACATCCCTGATTTTGGATCGTGTAAAAACAGGTCTCGAAATAAAAATCGATATTGAGGAAGACGACGAATAGTACTGAAACACAAGCTCCAATCAAATCTGACGCGCAAGGCGATGGCCGTGAACGATCGATTCTTCTATATCACGAGGTTCATAGCAGTCACCGATCGCGTGTACCGACGGGTGCTTTGCCCTCAATTCGTGGAACAATGAATCGTCAGCTTTCCCCCCTGAGCCAAAGACTATGCTGTCCACGCCTTCGATGGTCCTCGGTTCCCAGGTGATGACATTGTAGATCTCCAGGCTATTCTCATTTACTTCCCAAACACCGGAATAAGTTGTCAGGCTGACATTGCTGGTCAGCAACTTCTCCATTAGATGATGACGTGAAGGTGATGGCATGTTCGGAGCGATCAACGGAAGTCCTGTAAGCAATTCGATTCTGTGACCGAGCTCGGAGAGATAATCGGCTGTCGTTATTGCCTCAGAACGCCCTAATGTATCCACCACCACAATATTGTGTCCCAACTCAGCCTTTCCGGACAAAGCGTCACGCGCCGAGAAAACAGTAGGGTTATCCATACCGTCGATCTCGGGTAGAAAAGCGGTAGAGCCGGTTGCACAGATAATCTCATCAGCATTTTCGGCTAACACCATTTGCGCGTCGGCCTCTGTCCTTTTGCGTATCTCAACACCTAGCTTGGGAAGCTGTCGCTCAAACCACAGGATTATTTCTTGAAAACTGGCGCGATTGGGGGTCTTATAAATGAGATTGACCTGGCCGCCGATTTGAGCGTCGCGCTCAATCAAAATGACCTTGTGCCCACGTAGCGCAGCGACACGTGCCGCCTCCAGCCCTGCAGGCCCGGCACCTACGACAATTACCTTCTTCTGTTTTTCTGCCGGGTTGAGTTGCCCCCATTCCCCTTCCCTGCCTGTCACAGGATTGTAAATGCAACCAACTCCGAGCCCAACTTCGACATGCCCGACGCAAGACTGGGTGCACGCGATACATTGGCGAATATCTTCTACTTTTCCCGCTTTGGCCTTGTTAGGAAAGTGCGGATCGACAATCAAGGTTTTCGCCATGCCAATCATGTCTGCTTTGCCGTCGGCGATTGCACTGTCAGCTAATGCAGGAGAATCCATTCGCCCGGCTCCCACGACCGGCAACGTCACCACCGCCTTAATCGCCTCCGGCAGATTGAGGAATGCACCGGGCTCGTAGTAATAGCTTGGCCAATGCGCGCGGCCTTCCCGTGGACTGGTCGTAATCGCATGCCAGATGTTCAGATAATCAATGATGCCATCCTTCTCCAATAGCTTGGCTAGTTCAATATGGTCCTCGAGTTGCATACTGTATTCGACTCTATCGTCATACATACGCACACCAATTATCTTGTCAGACCCAAGTTCCGACCGTGCAGCTGAGATGACCCCGCGCAGGAAAGTCATTCGCTCGTTTAGTGTTTCTCCGCCGTATTTATCTTCGCGCCTGTTTCCATGGGGGTGGAGGAAGTTCGCGAACAAATAGTCCATGCCAACGGCGAGCTCGATGCCATCGAGTTCAGCCTGACGGACCCTGCGGGAAGCCGCCGCGAATTTATCCAGAATTACGTCGACTTCTGACGTCGTCAATTCGTGCGGCATAGTCATCGGGACAGAAAAGTCAGGCGAAGGGACTGCAGAGGGTGCTACGATTTCACGTCCTATGAATGTCGAATCGTCGGCAACACGCCGTCCTCGATGACCAAGTTGAGCTAACAATGGCACGTCGTATTTGTGCGTTGCCTCCCCCATGCGCTGCAAGGCCGGAATTACTTTATCGTCGTAGTTAGTCAGCGACAGAGAAAGGTTACCGTCATAAACCGGAACCATGTGGCCCGTGACGATGATCCCTGCTCCTCCTTTCGCGCGCTCACCAACATAATGAGCGTATTGCTCGGTGGGAACGCCATCACCGGTTTGATAGTGCGCCGCATGGCCTGTGTTCATAATCCTGTTCTTCAACGTGTAGCTGCCAATGCGAAGCGGACTGAACAGGTGCTCAAATGGTTGATTCATCGATTGGTTCTCTCTGTGCCTTGTGGGCCTGACGAATTGGAGAAAGCGATACTAGTCAACTGGAGCCGAGTAATATTGTACAAGTGTTCATGCAACTCATTCATGAATACTCCTCCTTTCGGTCGATTCGGCAAACCTTGCGACCGACGCTGCATCAAATGGCAATTTCGTTGGTTGGCTCCCAAGAATGTCGCGAATAGCAGATCCTATCGCCGCCGCCGGCAGAATTACGGGTGGCTCTCCGAGTCCCTTGGCGCCGAACGGACCGGTTGCTGACTCATGGGATTCAATGAAAATGGTCTCTATGGACATTCGTGCATCTGCGATCGTGGGCATGCGATAGTCATGAAAGTTGTCATTACGAACTGCCCCGTTTTCGTCGATCTGCAGATTCTCGGTCAGCGCATAACCGATGCCCTGTGCGATACCCCCTTCAATCTGGCTACGTGCCCCGACCGGATTGAGGATTTTTCCAGCTTCATGAACGGCAATATAACGGAGCACTTCGATTCGCCCTGTCTCTTCGTCCAAAGCAATCTCAGCACCATGACAGTGAAAAGTCGGCTCCCCTAGCCTGGTGAAGCGGGCATTGTCCAGCTTAGCGCCTTCCAATAACGGCAGTGCGGCACGGTATCGACCAGTGGCCACCACTGGGCCTGAGCGCATTTTTGCTGAAACGATGACATCTGCCAGAGGCAACGAGGAATTCGGATTATCTCCACCTTTCTCGATTCCGGCGGTTAGATCCTCTGAATCAGCAATCTCAACACAATCATTCCTGAGAATAAGGGCATCGGGTTGCACATTCAGCAACAGTGACGCCTCTTCCTTGATTTGACCTACTACATCTCGGGCAGCAATTAATACTGCATTTCCGGTGGCAAATAATGTTCGACTGCCTCTCGAACCAGATTCGTACGGTGCATCGCGGGTACTTCCTGAGCGAAGCGCGACACGATCCGAACTAATCCCCAATTCCGCTGCGACAATCTCAGGCAGGGTGGTTGAAATCACGCCGGTTCCAATCTCAGTGCCACCTGAAGACAAGGTGGCGCTTCCATCTTCGTGCAACTCTATCGTCGCAGAGGACGGTGTCCCTAATGTGGACCACCAGGCACAGGCATAACCATAACCACGTGGTCGCGTATCAGAAGAATTCTCTTCCACAGCGTCAGTGCGGAAAGTTTCCAGACGCTTCAATACAGTATCCATGCATTTTTCGGCCGTTGTTTCGGCTTGCATCAATTCTCCCGTCGGTCCACGCTCTCCTTCACGAATAAAGTTGTGCCGACGAATTGCTGCGGAATCCATATTCAGTTCTCTGGCTATATCATTGATATGTGTTTCAACTGCATAGACCATCTGCGGACCTGTCGGTCCACGCATCGAACCGGTCGGACAGGTATTTGAATAAACAGCACGAGCCTTTACGTTAATGTTTTCGATCGCATAAGGTCCGGTTGCGTAGAACGCCGCCATGGAATTCAAAACGGGTGTGTCGAAAGCGTATGCACCAGAATCAAGAAGCAGGTCACATTTGCGTGCTAATATTTTTCCTTCTGCATCCACGGCACTCGACATTTCTACGATCGAATTCTCACGCGGGTTCCCGGTACATATATCTTCTGCCCGTTCGCAAATGATTTGCACCGGTTTGCCGGCCGCAAGAGCCATCGCCACCGCCTGCGGAGCCAGTCCCAGGTGCAATTTTCCACCAAACCCTCCGCCGATCGCGGGAACCAAAACCTCAACATTGCCAATTGGCAGATCAAAAAGCTGGGCAATTTCGCTTCGCACACCATATGGCTGTTGCGTGCTCATGACTATCGAGACGCCTGCTGAATTCGGTATTGCAATTACTGCTCGTGGCTCCAGGTAACCCTGATATGCGCGATGTGTTTCAACCCTTGTCGTCACTATGGCATGTGCCTCGAGGAAGGCAGCTTCAACGTCACCACGAGAGATCTCCACAGAGTCGAGAATGTTATCTTCTTGCCCATGAACAGCCGGCGAGTCACTCGACGCCGCTGCTGCAAGATCGAAGACCTGCGGCAAAGGATCGAGCTCGACTTGTACTAAGACCGCAGCTTTTCTCGCAGCAGAGAGACTTGTCGCCGCAATCATGGCCACGGGCTCGCCAACGAACCGCACAATATCCGCAGCAAGTATCTGCTGGTCTTTTAAATAGTTCCCGTAACACCGATCCGTTACGTCCCTGCTTGTAAGAACACGAATAATACCCTCCGCCTTTTCAGCGGCATCGGTGTCAATACTGACAATACGTGCCGAAGCGATTGGGGAACGCACAAACACGGCGTGAAGTTTCCCCGGGATGATGAAGTCTTCTGTGAATTTCACTTCACCTGTAGCGCGGACCCAGGCATCGCGACGAATCATTTTCGAACCGATCCCTGTCATGCCACTTCTCCAACTGCCAATCTTGCTGCAGCCGAACGTACTGCGTTCATGATGGGGATGTAGCCAGTGCAACGACACAGGTTTCCAGCCAACGCCGTCGTGATCTGCTCGTCTGCAGGAATTTGACCAGGGTTGGATTCCAATAACGCGTATGCGGTTACGATTATCCCAGGTGTACAGAAGCCACACTGAATGGCGTCGGCTGCAATCATTTCATCGACGATTACGCCCCCCGTCACAGATTTGGCAATATCCTCGATCGTTTCAATTTGTGTGCCGTCACACTCTGCCCCGTAAACCAGGCAAGCATTGACCGGATGCCCGTCGAGAAGCACGGTGCAAGCACCACAGTCCCCTGTTCCACATCCAAGCTTGGTGCCGGTCAGATCAAGTTCATAACGAATCAGGTCAAGAAGGAGCGTGTCTTGAGCAATACTCAAACATCTTTCCTCGCCATTCACCAAAACATCGACGACTGATTTACTCAAGACCGCGCCTCACTTATTGCGTCGACGCCTCGTTTGTATGCCAATTGGATTACTTGTCGTGTCAGTGATGGCAGGATGTGCAAACGGTGCCTCCGTGTGCCACGTACGTCATCGATCGGCTGAGCTGCGGATACAACGGCTTGACTCGCCGCTTTGATAGCCGCTTCATCAACGGCAGAACCAATCAGAACCCGGGCAGCATCAGGAATGAGTAACGGTGTTGGGCCACAGGCGCAAACGGCAACCGAAGCGTCAACGCAAAGACCGTCGCGAACGTCCAAAAAGACCGCAACCCCTGCGACGGCAAGATCCATCGCATTTCGATAGGTAAAACGGGCGTATGCCGACCCACCTGAACTTTCAGGTACAATTATCCGCTGCAGAATTTCATCGGAACACAGCAGGGTCCTGCCCGGTCCCGTGAAAAACTTAGCTGCTTCGATTGTCCGTTGTCCGGCGGATGAAATAAGGTCGAATTTCGCGCCAAGCACTAAAAGTCCACAAAGCGTATCTGCTCCCGGCGATGCCCGGCAGATATTACCGCCGATAGTTGCACGCGATCTCGTTTGCCAACCACCTACCAGCGCCGCACCATCGGTCACCGCATTGGCACAAAACCTGCTGTCGGAAATGAGATCCTCAAAGCAGGTATTGGGTCCAATTCTTGTCTCACCATTGGCCCTGTAGACCCCCGCGAGTTCCTCAAGATGTTTCAGGTCAACCAGACAACTGACACTGACCAGGCCCTGGGCACGCATGGTGATCAAATCCGTGCCACCTGCAAGAACACAGGCATCCCGATTTTCCATCAGTTCAAGCGCCTCTCCGATGGTCGCTGGTCGCACGTATGACTTTTCGCATCTGTAAGACAAAGTACTACCCATGCTCCAGGTATTTTCAATTTACCGGGACCGCAAGGGGCCCTGGTTCAGCTCTGCGACCAGACCGACGAGCGCGCCAAGATAGCCATAGTGTCGAAAACCCATAATCGTCCCTAATGCCCTATCTGTAAAAACAGACAGGTGTCCGGTCGCAAAAATATTTGCGAAGTGAACTTCCACGAATGGCTTTTCTGCCTGAACAAGAGCAAGTTTGGTTGGCTCTCCAAATGCCCAAAGCCCACCAGGATTGATCATAAAAGCGTCGATGCTGGTGTCCTCCTCGATGAAGTCGACAAGATCTCCTTCGTGATTGGAGTGAAGCGAAATGATATCGACACCTAGCATCGCTCCTGTGTCAGATACCAGGTCTTCCAGTTCCTGGAGAGAACCAATCGTGCCGTAAACATTCTTGTCCCGCAGCCCAAGATTGGTCATATTGAGACCGTTAAGCAGAGCAATTTTCCATCGCTTTGTTTCGGCCTTTACAGAGTTTGATTTCGTCCCACTCATGATGTCGTCGGATCCTTTTTAGGTGAATATGGATCTTGGTGTGCCGTGAGACCGATTCGTGGCACTGCTTCCGTCTGGATGCAAAAAATCAATATCATCAAGTGCCAATACGAGACTTACGAGCCCACCAAGATAACTAAAGTGACCCAATCCGGAGAAAATGCAGGTAACACTTGGTGCAAATATAGAATGGGGTCCTAGCTCGGCATTGTTGAAATGCACCTCAGCGACGGGACGAGCGGAGTCCTTCAGGGCGTGACGGAGCGACTCACCAACTGAAGTCAGGCCACCTGGATTGACAAGAAAGCCACTAGCCGTCGATGTATTCGCATGTATGTATTCCAGAATCCTGCCTTCGTGGTTCGACTGGAAATGTTCTATCTCGATACCAAGCCCATCTCCCCACTCCTGCAGCAGTTCATCAAAATTTCCGCTCGCTTCGAGCGCAGTTGTGGTATTTGGGCCGTTTAGCACCACAATCCGCCACGATGTATCGCTTGTTCGTAGATCACTAAGCTTCATTTATTCAACTCCGGATCGCTGACACATAGTCGGTAAAAACAGAAAATGTGTTCCGCCATAGATGCCCTCATTTTTCGCATTTGTCTTGTTAAATCCTAACCAATAGCAGCAGCGCGACTACGTCGACTGCGGTAGCGATAATTGGGTTTATAAGATTAAGCTTTTGCTTGAGAACAAATTTCTCGAATTCTCTTGTGGCAGCAAGAAATTCCGGACGATGATCGAGGATTTGCGATGAAATTAGTCAACGTGCATTGCCAGGCTAAGCCGGCGGCCCCCTACCGAACGGCAGGACAAGTCTGGGGCGACTTCAACTCGACTAAATTTGAAGTCATACCTGGCAGAAAAGGACTACCCCCAGGACCAGCTTGTTCTCCACTAAGAAATGCAGAACTCGAAAGACGGGGCTCAAAGGAAGTGCGCGGGGGAGCACTCCTGTTGGCGGAAAAACAATGAATTCCAAAACTCTTATGTCGCCTAATTACTCTTTTGTGCCAACGTCATGAAGTGCAACGTCATCGAGAGACGACTTCTTCATGTGTCATGCCGCCGACCCGTGCATTGATACGTCCTCTACTTGCCGCACAAAAAATGATTGCAATTTCATCCGGTTGGGGTGAATCAGGCAGCGTAAGGGACATGCCATCATAGTGAGAACGGACGTATACATCGTCCTTATGGTTCATGGGAATATCAATTGTCGTGTTGGGTGCCGAAACTTTTGTCATAGACGAGATCCATGCCTGTCCACCACCAATCACATCACGAAGCGGATTAGCAAAGGCGGTTGTTAGCAGCGCATTGGCATGTTCCTGCTCGCCGTTCAGGCCTACTATTCCACCTTTCCCGAAACTTTGAATGGGTAGATCACCGATAGCGTCAAGGATCATCTTGCCCATGTCTTTGCCTAGTTCGACGCTGGCATCGATGAGCGGGGACAAATCCTCAACGTACTCAAGTGTATAGGGGTTTTTTAATACGCATACGGCGCCGACCTTGCGTAACGGAACTTCGATGCTACGCCCTGCTTCCACATACTTATTTTCTGTAATGGTGTAGGTCCGTCGGAGTTCTAAATTCACTTTTTTTCTCCTTGGTGTGGATTCGGAAACGGACAGTATCAGGTTTCATTACAATCTTTCAATCAGGCGATACTGGAAATTTGTAAAAGTAAGGCAATTCACACAGTAATGTAGCCGGCACTATCATTAGGCAAATAGCGCATCCAACAGCGACTACTTTCTTGAAAATATCTAACTAAAAAACTCAATCGACGAGAACGCTGGATACGTCTCTTGCGCAATCGGATCGATTTTCTCCGCGTCTATTTTTTAAACCAACGATAAAGGATGCAAGCCAGGGCGATTGACAAAAAATAAAAAAGTATGGTGTTATCCATTTGGTACTGCATTTTTTTTCGCAATATTTTCGTCGATACATTGGAATGGGCTTTACGGATAAGGGGCGCTTCGCATTGATACGCAGACGATGTTCCGAAAAATAATCCTCTTTTTCAGTTGAAGATAGACACCTGATTGTTGAGTGCAATCAAGAGGTACGGAGCAAATGAAAACGCAATGTTTGAAGCAGAAACCACGTGTGGGACTCATGGTTCCATCGTCCAACACAGTGATGGAAACAGATTTTCATCGAGAACTGCAGGACTTTTGCAGCATCCATACGGCACGAATGTATTTGGTAGATACGACCCGCGATGCAGAACTTGAAATGATAGAACAGCATGCGCCGGCGGCCGCCAAAGACCTTGAAACTATCAAGCCTGATCTGCTCGTATTCGGATGTACGTCCGCCGGGTCTTTGTTCGGAGCGAAATACGATGCAGAGCTATGCGAACAATTAGGTAAACAAGCTGGAGCACCAACTGTAGGCGTATTAACCGCAGTGACAGAACAACTTGATTTGACTGCTGGGACACGCTTGGCCGTTATTACGCCCTATATTGACGAACTGACTCGATCTGTTGCAGACGCCGCTACATCAGGACGGAGAGAACTTGTTGTGGCTGCCGGGATGGGGATATCTGACAACGTAAAACTCGCCGATCCAACTCCACGTGAGATTGTTGAATTTGCTTCCTCACATCTTACTGGGCAGTCCTTTGATATCCTTCTCGCTTCATGCACCAACTTCCGGGCCCTTGAGGCAAAGCCGCTTCTTGAGGATGCTTTTCAAGTGCCTGTAGTCACTAGCAACAGTGCAATTCTCGAGGCGATACGACGACGCTTCCTGGACAATTGAAGAGATGTTCTCGCGAGGCTGAAGGGCGCGAAAACTCTATCCGGAAAATACGGAGCGCTAAATGTGGCAAGAAATGACTACATGTTATTTGCATTTGGCAGAAATAATTTTGTCACAATTTTGTCACAGTGAAAACGTTATCAAACGTGACGTAACGTGATCAAACGTTATCAAAAAACATCTTATGTGAATGATTTATTTGGTGTTATTCTGTAAGTTC